>Ga0157369_10000195_pt1 | contig 84688 bp, 71 predicted proteins | sample C25metaG_FD_113461 | JGI IMG/M metagenome (GOLD analysis project Ga0157369, IMG submission 113461) | Corn rhizosphere microbial communities from Kellogg Biological Station, Michigan, USA - C2-5 metaG | ecosystem: Host-associated > Plants > Roots > Rhizosphere > Soil | place: USA: Michigan... | reverse complement strand
TGCCGCCCAAACGGGGCCCCCTGTGGCGCGGCGAGGGTGCGCAGGAAAAGTCCGAAGGAGGGCGCACACGATGTGCGCCCGTTCGCTGAATGTACATGGACGTACATCCAGCGAACCCCGGAGTACCCTCGCGAAGTCGCAGGGCAGGATGCCCGAAGACCGCACCACTGGGGGTGGCCTTCTCTTTGGTTACTTTCTCTTGGCCACTCAAGAGAAAGTGACCCGCTCGCCGCAGGCGAGTGGAAGCTTTGCTTCTGATGCCACAAAACAGCGGGCGCAAAGTGAAATTCGGGGTGCGCCGGGACAAGAAGAACGTGGAGCGTCAGCGGTACCTTTCGGGTGCCGGATTGACGTGCCCGCACGCCTTGCAGGTGCGCGCGTCGAGCGAGCGGTAGAAGCGTTCGAACACCGCCGGGAAATCCTGCTCGATGTCCTGCAGGACGAAGAACTCTTCGTAGAGCTTGTGGTTGCAGCGTTCGCAGAACCACATCAGGCCGTCTTCTTCGTGCGCCAGGCGCTTGCGTTCGATCACCAGGCCAATCGAATCGGGCATTCGCTGGGGCGAATGCGGCACCCCGGGCGGCAGGTAGAAGATCTCGCCGGCACGGATCGGAATGTCGCGCGCATTGCCGCCGTCCTGCACCTTGAGCACCATCTCGCCTTCGATCTGGTGGAAGAATTCCGGACCGGCATCCCAGTGGTAGTCGGTGCGCGCATTGGGTCCGCCGACGATCATGATGATGAAGTCGCCGTCGACGATGCACTTGTTGCCGACCGGCGGCTTGAGCAGGTGCCGGTGTTCATTTATCCATTTGTGGAAATCGATCGGCGGCGTCAGCATGTGGCATGGGCCTCAGGGCCAAACAGGACGTGAACGCGGATTGCGCGGATCGAACAGCGTTTTGCCGCGGATGGAGCACCGGATTCGTCCGGGCGAAACCGTTCTTCCTGCGGGATTATCGCCTTATCCGCGGCGATCGGCTCTTGTCCGCGTCGATCCGCGTTCAAATTCTTCCTTCATCCTTGCCTGACTGTTCCGGCACCGAGCGTCGCGATGCACTTGAGCTCGATCGCGATCGGCGTCGGCAGTGCGGTGATGCCGAGCGTCGTGCGGCAGGGCTGGGCGGTGGTGAAATACTCCGAGTAGACGCGGTTGTAGGCGGCAAAATCGTGCTCGATGTCGGTCAGGAACACGGTCACGTCGACGAGGTCTTCCCAGCGCGCGCCGCTGGCTTCCAGGATCGTGCGCACGTTTGCGAATACCGCGCGGCACTGCGCCTCGATGTCGTAGCTCAGGAGGCGGCCGTTCGCGTCATAGACGTTGCCGATGATCGCGTTGGTGGCCGGATCGCGCGGGCCGACACCGGAAAGAAACAGCAGGTCGCCGACGCGGCGCGCGTGCGGGTAGGCACCGACCGGCCTGGGAGCATGCGCTGCGCGAACGACGTCACTCATTTCCTGGCTGCGGTCTCTGTGCCGATTTCGACTTCGCGTCCGAAGACATTGTGGCCCTGCCGATCCATGGCCGTGAGCTTGTATTTCCCGGGCCGCAGGAACAGCCGGCCGGTAGTCGTTCCATGGATCGAGACACCACTGGGCGCGTTCGGATCGACCACCGTCAGGATGACACGGTCCGCCGGGATCGAATCGGCTGCTTCGTTCGCGTAGCGCGCTTCGACCATGCACGGGAAATGCCCGTTGCAGACTTCGCCGCCGACGCCGTACGGCACGCGCAGGCCGCCGAGGCGCAGCCATTCGGGTCGCTCCGACGAACCCACCTCCGGCGGGAAGATCACGCTCATGTCGTACTCGTCGGGCTTGAGTCCCCAGACCTTGCCGCCGGACACGAACACGCTCGGCTCGTGCAAGGCGTGCGCCTGGGTCACGGCCAGGTAATACGGATGATCCTGGTCGGTGCGTGCGTGCTGGATCATCATGGTCTGCTCGATCGTCAGCGGATCGATGCCGGTGATCTTGTGGAAGAATTCGCCCATGCTCATGCCGCCGAGATACTTGCCGGTCTTCTGCACGTGGGCGAAGCCGGCGTTGACGACGAGCCTGGCATTCGGGTCTTTCCTGAACACGCGGTCGTAGAGGTTCTGCGCGCCGGCGCGTTCGCGTGCATCGCCGACACCGGCGTTCTCGGCGTCGTAGGCGATGACCTTGTAACCCAGGCGCAACGCGGTGCGCACCATCTCGCCGTAGAGCGGTTCGTTGGTATAGAAACCGCTCTCCGGAATCGGATAGCCGCGCGAATTGAGATTCTTGTCGCCGTCGTACAGGGTCTCGGCGGCGAAATAGTCGAAGCCCTGTTCCCTGAGCTTCGCCAGCAGCTGGATCGTCAGCGTACGTGTCAGCGGAGCGCTGTGCGCCTCATTGAAAAACACCGCCTTGCGATCCTTCGTCATCTCGAGAATGACATCGGCGGCCGGACGCAGCTGCCATGCGCCGCTGAGCGGCGACGGTCCGTCGTCGGCCTGCACCGGCTGCGCAATCGAAAATGTCATGCGCGCGCCGTCGTAGTCGCCGACATACGTCAGGTACCAGCTCAGGTACTGGCCGAAGATCAGCTGGAACGCGCGATCGTGATTCGCGTCGTAAGCCAACTGCATCTGGCCGTACTGGCCGAGCAGCCCCGGCTGCTTCTGTGCGTCGCGCATGATCTTGTCGGACTTGTCGGCGGCGGCCAGCTGCTGCGCGCGCCATTCCTGCGGGCTGATGTCGTGGCTCGACGGCGTCGAGCGGATGGCTTGCGCCATGGCGGCGGAGGCGCCCGTGACGGCAAAGGCGGTGAAGAGCGCGGTCATCAGGCAACGACGTCGAAGCATGCAGTTCTCCCCCGGGTGGAAACCGACCTTCATTATGACGAGCGCAAGGATCGCAACGTTGCAGCGGTTGCGAAAGTGATCGGGGTCATGGTTTGGCCGGGTTGCCCAGGTTGGCCAGCGCTTCGGCGTAGCGCTCCGGCAGATCGGCCGCGCTGCTCGTGTCGAGGTCGAGGTCGCGCACGCGGCCGTCGTGCAGCCCGTACACCCAGGCGTGCACGCTGAGCGCCTGGCCGCGCTGCCAGGCGTCCTGGACCACGGTCGTCTGGCAGACATTGACCGCCTGCTCCAGCGCGTTCAGCTCGCACAAGCGGCTAAGGCGTGCCGCATCGTCCAGCGCGCGCAGCGCGTCGCGATGCTTCTGCGCGACATCGCCGACATGCCGCAGCCAGTTGTCGACCAGGCCGAGCCGTTCGCCGGTCATCGTCGCACGCACGCCGCCGCAGCCGTAGTGGCCGACCACCAGGACGTGCTCGACCTTGAGCACGTCGACCGCGAACTGCATCGTGCTCAGGCAGTTGAGGTCGGCGTGCACGACGACGTTGGCGACGTTGCGATGGACGAATACCTCGCCCGGGGCCATGTCGATGATCTGGTTCGCCGGCACGCGCGAATCGGAGCAGCCGATCCACAGGTATTTGGGCGTCTGCAACTGCGACAGGCGCTCGAAGAACTGCGCGTCCTGGGCGCGCATCTGCGCCGACCAGGCCCGGTTCTTTTCGATCAGATCGATGAGCTTTGTCATGCCGTTTGCAGGTCTATGCAGATATTTTTCGGTTCGGTGAAGAAGCGCATCGCTTCGAAGCCGCCCTCGCGGCCGACGCCGGAATTGCCGACGCCGCCGAACGGCGTGCGCAAGTCGCGGCGCATCCAGCAGTTGATCCAGACGATACCCGATTCGAGCCGCGCCGCGACGCGGTGCGCACGTGACAGATTGGTCGTCCACACGGACGCGGCCAGTCCGTAGCTGGTGGAGTTGGCCAGCGCGATCGCTTCGTCGTCGCCGTCGAACGGCATCAGGGTGACCACCGGTCCGAAGATCTCTTCCTGATTCGTGCGGCACGCCGCGCCGAGGCCTTCGATCACGGTCGGCTCGATGAACCAGCCGCCGGAGCAGCGGCCGTCGAGCTGCACGGCGTTGCCGCCGCACAGGACAGTTCCGCCTTCCTCGCGCGCCAGCGCGACGTGGCCCATCACCTTGCCGAAATGCGCGTGCGAAACGACGGCGCCGAGGTCGCTCGCCGGATCGCGCGGATCGCCCACGCGCAACGCGCGGACTTTTTCGACGAAGATCTTCCTGAACTGTTCGTAGATCGGCCGTTCTACCAGAATGCGCGAGCCGCACAGGCAGATCTGGCCCTGGTTGGAAAACGCCGAGCGGACGATCGTGTTCCAGTTCGCTTCGCTGCCGTGCCAGTCGGCAAAGATCACGGTCGGGTTCTTGCCGCCCATCTCGAGCGAGAGCTTCTTGAACTTCGGCGCGATGCTGGCGGCGATGGCTGATCCGGTGCGCGTCGAACCGGTGAACGAGACGGCCTTGATGGCGGGGTGTTCGATCAGCGGCTGGCCGGCACCCGGGCCGCTGCCGTGCACGATGTTCAGCGCGCCCGCGGGCAGGCCCGCATCGATGCAGACCTGCGCGAACAGGGCAGCCGTGTACGGCGTGACCTCGGACGGCTTGGCGACGACGCAATTGCCGGCCGCCAGCGCCGGCGCGATTTTCCACGTGAGCAGATACAGCGGCAGGTTCCACGGCGAGATGCAGCCGACTACGCCCAGCGGCTGGCGTAGCGTGTAGTTGATCGCGTCGCTGCCCATCGCATGCGACTCGCTGGCGAACTGCGTCGCCGCGGCGGCAAAGAAGCGCAGGTTGGCGACCGCGCGCGGGATGTCGAGGCTGCGCGCCAGGGCGAGCGGCTTGCCGCTGCCGCGCGATTCGGCGTCCGCGAACTCGTCGATGCGCGATTCGATGCCGCGCGCGACGGCATCCAGCCACGCGGCGCGTTCGGCGGCCGGCAACTCCGCCCAGGCCGGAAATGCGCGTGCGGCCGCCTCGACGGCCGCGTCGACGTCAGCCGCATCGGAATCGGGACAACGCGCAAAAGCGCGGCCGGTGGCCGGCTCGAACACGTCGATATGACGCGCGGTGAGCGGCGCCGCCATGCGCCCATCCACGTAGTTGCCGAGGGTGATCGTCGCTCCGGAATCCATGCGCCAAGCTTAGCAGGATGTGCGCCGCGGCCGGTCAGTGCGGCGGCGCCGGCGCGTCGACGCGCAGACGCTGCGTCGTGATGACGCGGCCGGTCGCGGCGACGGCCTCGACCCGGTAGTCGCCGCCGCGCAGGAACAGCACGACGGTTCCGGTGCCGCGCTCGATCAGCAGCCGGTCGGCCGGCACGGCATCTTCGTTCTCGTTCGCATGGCGCGCTTCGATGACGCACGGCAGCGACATCGCCTGCAGGTCGATGGCGATGGCGACCGGGCTGCGTTCGCCGCCGAGGGTCAGCCAGTCCGGACGATCGCCGATCAAGCGCGAGGGCGGCAGCAGCACGCTGATGTCGTAGACGTGCGGCTCCAGACTCCATGCGGCGCTCCCGTCCGGTGTCATGAATACGGTTGCCGTACTGATCGGGTAAGACTGCAGCAGTGCGCGATATCCGCCGAATTCGCGACCGGGCGCGCCGGGCCGCAGCACCGTCTGGTCGACGACGAGCGGATCGATGCCGATCTTGCGCGCCAGGCGCATCGCCATCGTGTCGCTGTCCAGATAGTCCGCGCGCTTGTGCACGTGCGCGTATCCGGCATGCACGAACAGCCGCGCGTCGCTGCGCTGGCGAAATACGCGCTCGACCAGGTGTTGCGCCTGACCTTCCTCGCGCTGCTGCGCATCGGCTCCCGCCGATTCATACGGCACGACGACGAAGCCGAGTCGCAAGGCCGAACGGATGATCTCGCCATACAGTGGCTCGTCGATATACGGACCGCTCGCCCTGGTCGGATAGCCGCGCTCGGCGAGGCCGCGATCGCGCTCGTCGAGGCCTTCCGCCGCGAAGTGAGTAAAGCCCAGCGCACGCAGGCGCGGCAGAAGGGTGAGCGTCAGCACGCGCGTTTGCGCCGCGTGATGCGCTTCGTTGACCATGAGGATGCGACGATCGCGCGCAAGGCCGGCAATTGCGTCGGCGGCGTCGCGCGCCTCGAAGCGGGCCGGATCGGGAAGCGCCGCGGGCATGCCGCGCAGGACCGGTGCGCCCTGCGGGTACTGCTGCACCGCTTGCTCATAGGCGCCCAGTTCGGCCTCGGTCGCGGCCAGCACCTGGGCGATGAACGCGCGCATGGGGCCGTGGCTCTGCTCATGCTGCGAGCGGTAGAACGCGTATCGCGCCAGCGGTGTCTTCATGGTTGCCGCCTGTCGCGCGAGCGCATCGAGTTCCGAGAACGCGGCGGCGCCGGGTCGCGTGTCCGCGGCGCCGGCAGCAGGATTGGCAGGTTGGACGGCAACGCGCGGCGTGCAGGCGATCAATCCGATCAGCGCGAGCAAACCCGCGCAGCCGCCGGCAACGCGAGCAGCGGCGGCAGGGGCAGGGCCGGTCCCGGATTCGGCACGCATTACGCGCATTCTGCCGCAGCTTTCGTCAAACGGCGCGGTCGAACCAATCCAGGTACCCGCTTTTCGGCGCAGGTTGCGTGTTCGTCATTACACGTCCGCTGCGGCTGCTCGCGCCGGCTTCGTCGATCTTCGGCGACGACGTCGCTGGCTGCGGGCTCTGACACCCGCGTTGCGGTCAGAGCGACTGCATGCGCCCGCCGTCGACCGGCACGTTGATGCCGTTGACGTAGCCGGCTGCCGGCGAGGCAAGGAATGCGATGACTGCGGCGATTTCACTCGCCTCGGCAAACCGTCCGGCCGGAACCGACGCGAGCATGGCCTGCGCGATTTCGCCTTCGCTCCTGCCGGCCGCGCGCGCGCGGTCGGCGAGAATCTGCTCGAGCCGCTGTGTCCTGGTGTAGCCCGGCAGCACGTTGTTGACCGTGATGCCGGCGCCGCCGAGTTCACCTGCCAGCGTCTTGGCCCAGCTCGCCATCGCGCCACGGATCGTGTTCGACACCCCCAGGTTCCTGATCGGTTCCTTGACCGACGTCGAGATCACGTTGATCACGCGGCCGTAGGCCGCGCCGCGCATGCCCGCAAGCACGGCCTGCAGCACGATCTGGGCCGCGATCAAGTGCTGGTTGAAGGCGATGCGGAAGTCATCCAGTGTCGCCGTGTGTGCCGGTCCGCTGGGCGGGCCGCCGGTGTTGTTGATGAGGATCTGCACGGAACGGGTCGCCGCCAGATCCTCGACCTTGGCGCGCAGCGCCGCGTGATCGTTCATGTCGACGGCGAGGGACGCATGCGTCTGCGTTGCGTTGACCTTCGGCAGGCTGCTCGCCGCGGCTTCGAGCGCATCATGCGAGCGGGCGAGCAGGGTGACGTGCGCACCAAGCCTGGCCAACTCGATTCCGGCCGCAAGGCCGATGCCCTGCGAGCCGCCGCAGACGAGCGCGTGTTTGCCGCTGAGATCGAGATTCATCGGAGATCGAAATTCCTGCAGTACATGGATTCCAGAGCCATCAGGCGCGGCCGAACAGCTTCCGCGTCATCAGCGACAACAACTCCTCGTCGTTTTCCGCTTCCGGTGCTGCGATGGAATCGAGATCGAAACCGAGCATCGCCGCATCGTCCTCGTCGAGGCCGTCGAGGGCACGGAAATCGGCGTCGAGCAATGCCGCGTGCGCCGTGTCTTCGTCGTCGTAACGCAGCGTTTCGCCTTCCGCCGAAAACACCTCGGCGTGACCCGAGGCGAGCACGCGCATGCGTGCCCACACCAGCATGTCGCCGAGCGAGGTGACCCACCACTGTTCATTTGTCTGCGATCGCACCGTGCGTCCGGTTGCCAGTTTCTGGTGTCTTCGAGGCGAAGTTTACACGTCTGCCGGAGCGGCGATCGCGGTCTCGCGCCGCGGTGCGGCAGGGTGCAGCCAATACGACTGCAGGCGGCGCTCGCACGGCTGCGAGAAGCAACGGGCGACGATCCAGCCGAGCAGCCAGCTTGCCGCGATCGCCGGCGCGTACCAGATCCAGCCCCATGCCGGATCGAGGGCGCTCCAGCGCGCGACCGCAACGACGCCGAAGACGCAGAACATGTGCGTGAGATAGATCTCGTAGCTGAGCCTGCCGCACGAGCGCAGCCAGTCGAGTCCGGCAAGGCGATGGCGCGGAATCGCCGTGTTCCAGTGCATGCCGAGTATCAATGCGGCCGCCGCTCCGGTCAGCACGAGCAGGTAGGCGTCGAGCAACCAATGCCAGATCACGCGCCCGGCGAACAGGATCGCGCAGATACCGAGTGTGCCGCCGATGCGCAGTACGAGCGCGGCGCGCTGCGTCGGATGGCGCAGGTGGCGGGCGAACAGCGCGGCCAGGATGCCGACGGCAATCGCGCCCATTCCCGGCAGATACGCCTTTTCCTGCCAGATCTCGCTGCCTTGCGCCGCCGCGTGACTGAACGGCATCGACAGCGCCAGCGCGGCGAGAAGGGCCACGAACCAGCGCGTGCCGCCGCAGAGCAGGCACACCAGCGGAAAGGCCAGATAGAACACTTCCTCGATCGACAGCGACCAGAGGATGTCCCAGCTGCCGGGCAGGTAGCCCGTCACCCCCTCGTACCAGTTCAGATACAGCCCGAGCGCCGCGGCGATGGCGCCCGGCAACGATTGATGCGGCCTCGAAATCACGTAGCCCGGTACCGCCAGCAGATGCAGCACCGCCAATACGGCGACCAGTGCGATGAGGCACGGCAGGATGCGCGCGCCGCGGCGCACGTAGAACTCGCGCCACGAGATGGCGCCAAGAGTCCCCCAGCGCTCGAGCGCCCGCCGCGTGATGAGGAATCCCGAAATCACGAAGAATACGAATACGGCCTCATAGCCGTTGTAGTTCAGATCCTGCAGGAAACGGCCGGGCAGCACTTCGGCGAGCGCCGTTTTTGCCAGCGGGATGCGGATGCCGACGTGATTGAGGATGACGAGCAGGATCGACACGCCGCGCAGCAGGTCGATGCCGCGGTTTCGCGCCTCCTTTGCCGCGACGCCTGTCTCAATCATGAAAGCCGAATGTGCGCTGTCGCGCATGCGAGGGCCGAAGTCTACACGGGCGCGCACGCCTCGAGCCGCGCGCTGCACGGCACGATCACTGCGCCGGCGCGACCGCCGGTTGGCCGACGTGGCTCACGCGCCAGATCGAACCGGATGCATCGTCGCTGACCAGCAGCGCACCGTCCCTTGCCACGGTCACGCCGACCGGGCGGCCCCAGACATCGCCGTTGTCGAGCACGAAACCGGTCACGAAATCCTCGTATTCGCCGCTGGCGCTGCCGGTCTGGTGCAACGGCACGCGGACGACCTCGTAGCCGGCGCGCGTCGAGCGGTTCCAGGAGCCGTGTTCGGCGGCGAAGATGTCGCCGCGGTATTCAGCCGGGAATTGCGCGCCGTCGTAGAACGTCAACTGCAGCGATGCGTTGTGCGGCTGCAGCAGCACGTCCGGCACGATGACCTTGTCCTTCAGGTCGCCGCGCTTGCCGGCATGGCGCGGATCCTGGTGCGGGCCGATGTACCACCACGGCCAGCCGTAGAAACCGCCTTCCTGGACATGCGTGATGTAGTCCGGTGCGAGGTTGTCGCCGAGCAGGTCGCGCTCGTTGACCGAACACCACAGCGTGCCGCTGCCGGGCTGGATGGCCAGGCCTACCGGATTGCGGATGCCTGACGCATAGACGCGCATGCCGCTGCCGTCGGCATTGAACGCGAGGATGTCGGCGCGATGTTTTTCGCCCGGCGTCGTGTCCGGATCGTCGATGTTCGAGGCTGAACCGACCGAAGCGTACAGCGTCTTGCCGTCCGGCGAAAACTGGATGTCGCGGGTCGAATGGCCGCCGCCGCCGGGCAGGTCGGCGATCCGCTCGGCGCCGCCGCGCGCCTGTTCATCGCCGTCGCGGTAGGCGAAGCGGACGATCGAGTCCGTATTGGCGACATAGATCCATTTCGGCTGGCCGCCCGGCGGGTAGAACGCGATGCCGAACGGCTTGTTGAGGCCGCTGGCGAAGACCGTCGATCGGGCCGCCTTGCCGCTGACATCCAGACCGCGCAGGAGCTGGATTCTCCCGCCTTGCGTCAGTGCGGCAAGAATGTCACCGTTCGGCGCGGTGCGCAGCAGCCGGGGCCGGTCCAGGTCGCCGGCATACAGGTCGACCTTGAAACCGGGCACCGTGCGTGGCCACGCGCTTGCCGGGCGCGGCACGATGCGTGCGCCGTTGCCGACCGCGCGGGTGGCAAACGGCGGCGGAAGGTCCGCGACGGTGATCTTGCGCACGACGCCCGGGGCTTCGTGGCGATAGTCGGTAAACGGTGGCGTCGGCGAGGTGGCCTCGGGCGCCGTCGCGGCCGGCGTCGCCGACCTGGCAGGCGCGCCGCAGGCGCACAGGCAAAGCCCGCAGGCCGCCGCAAACAGCAACGCGCGAAGGGATCGAAGCGATGGCATGCTCAGGACAAGGGGCGTAGGCATCTGTTGTCGTCTTCCTCCGATCCGCCGGTGCGCGGGACGGCGCATCTGCTGCCATAATCGCACCATCCGGACACTGCAATTCTGCTCTCCGGCTGGCCCGAGGCAAGGCCGCCTCCAGCGCTGCGAAGGATATCGTTCAACCGGCGTAAAGATTTGTGTTACACTGCCCCCGCTGAGTTTGCCAGGCTCATTGCAGTCTGTGACTCGATAACGCGGTACGCCGCCGTTCTTCGTCTCCCTCTCCCGCATCCCCCCTCGCACCCAGTAAACGACGCTTCCATCTGGTCGCGTCATTTTCACGTTACTTGTATCCATGTCAGGAGTCACCAATGTCAGATCGTCAAACTGGAACCGTCAAATGGTTCAACGATGCAAAGGGTTTCGGGTTCATCAGCCGTGAGAACGGCCCGGACGTCTTTGTCCATTTCCGCGCCATCACGGGCTCCGGGTTTCGCACCCTCCAGGAAGGCCAGCGCGTTTCGTTCGACGTGACCCAGGGCCAGAAGGGTCTGCAGGCCGAAAACGTCAGCGCCGCCTGAGTTACGCCGGAATCCGGTGCGGGACGCCAGGCGTTCCCGTACCGAAGGAGAATCAATAATGTTGACCATAGGCATTCGTGGACTCCCGCGATCGATGACACAGTCGTCGCTCGAGCAACTGTTCGCAACTCATGGGCGCGTCTTCGGACTGCAGATTTCCAAGGATTTGTTCAGCGGCGAGTGCAAGGGATTTGCCCAGCTGAAGATGGAAGGTCATCAGGCGCGCGCGGCCATTGCCGCGTTGAATGGGTCCGAGCAGCAGGGATCGCACATCCGGGTTGGCCTGCTCGACGAAACCAAGAAGCGGCGTGGCCGCTAAGTCCATGGAAAGCGCGCAGGCCGTCGCGGCAAACGCGAGGCCCGGGCGTTGGCGTCTTGCCGGCGGCGAAGGAATGCTCGCCGTGGTGGGCGAGGTAAGCGACATCCGCGACGGCAAGGCCGTCTGGGTTCTGAACCCGGCCTATGCGGCCTGGTTCTGGCCGCTGATGCTCAAGGCGACGGCATTGGCGCTGCTGGTGCCCGAAGCATTGCTCGAACCCGCGCAGGAAGGCGATCCGGTCACGGCTCCGCGCCTGCCGACCGAAGTCGAGAAGACCGCCATCCTCAGGACACCGGAATCGGCGAGCGACGCCGTGCAGGTGCATACGCTCGTGCTGAAGGGCAAGCAGCCTTCGGTGCACCGCGCGTTCCCGACACGCATGGTCAACCTGGCGGCACTGGGCTACTGCCGCGCCCGCATCGCCAGCGACGTGCAGAATCCTCCGCAGGCTACCGCACAGGCCTGATCGCGGGCTGCATTTCGGCCCACTTCCGGCAAATCAGAATTCCGCCGAACCTGGAATGCGCGGGTACGGAATCGCGTCGCGGATGTTGGCCAGGCCGCAGGTGTAGACGACGAGGCGCTCGAAGCCGAGGCCGAAGCCGGCGTGCGGCACGGTGCCGTAGCGGCGGAAGTCGCGATACCAGGCGTAGTGCGCCGGATCCAGCTTGAACTGCACCATGCGCCGGTCGAGATAGTCCAGCCGTTCCTCACGCTGTGATCCGCCGATGATCTCGCCGATGCCGGGCGCCAGCACGTCCATCGCTGCGACAGTCCTGCCGTCGTCGTTGAGGCGCATGTAGAACGCCTTGATCTGCTCCGGATAGTTCATGACGACCACCGGCCGGCCGACGTGCCTTTCGGTCAGGTAGCGCTCGTGCTCGGTCTGCAGGTCGTGACCCCATTCGACCGGGTATTCGAACTTCTGTCCGGATTTTTTCAGGATCTCGACCGCTTCGGTGTAGTCGATGCGCTCGAACGGCGCGTCGATGAAGTTTTCCAGCCGCGAGATCGCAGTCTTTTCCTGGCGTTCGGCGAAGAACTTCATGTCGTCCATGCGCTCGGTGAGCACGGCCTTGAAGATGTACTTGAGGAAATCCTCGGCCAGCGTCGCGTTGTCGTTGAGGTCGGCGAAGGCGATTTCCGGCTCGATCATCCAGAACTCGGCCAGGTGCCGCGTCGTGTTCGAGTTCTCGGCGCGAAACGTCGGGCCGAACGTGTATACCTTGCTCAGGCTCAGACAGTAGCCTTCGACGTTGAGCTGCCCCGAGACCGTCAGATAGGTTTCCTTGCCGAAGAAATCCTGGTGCCAGTCGATGGCGCCGGTTTCCGCATTGCGCGGCAGGTTGACCAGGTCGAGCGTCGAGACGCGAAACATCTGGCCGGCGCCTTCGGCGTCGCTCGCGGTGATGATCGGCGTGTTGATCCAGAAGAAGCCGCGCTCGTGGAAGTAGCGATGGATCGCCTTGGCGATGCAGTCGCGCACGCGCGCGACCGCGCCGAACGTGTTGGTGCGTGGACGCAGGTGCGCGACCTCGCGCAGGTATTCCATCGTGTGCGCTTTCGGCTGGATCGGATAGGTTTCCGGATCGTCGACCCAACCGACGACTTCGACGCTCGTCGCCTGGACCTCGAAGCTCTGGCCCTTGCCTTGGGACGGCACCAGCTCGCCGGTGGCGATCACCGAGCAGCCGGCGGTCAGCTTCGCGATCTCGTCGGCGTAGTTGGCGAGCGTGTTCGGCGCAACGACCTGGATCGGGTCGAAGCACGAGCCGTCGCTGACATTGACGAAGGACAATCCAGCCTTGAATCGCGCCGCGTGCGTACCCAGCCGCGAACGGTCACTTCGCTGTTCGCCGGGATCTCACCGGACAACGCCTGCTTGACGCTGACTACCGACATGCCTTGAAACTCCGCGGGCCGTGGCCCAACTATCAGTGTGGAAGGCGCGAATCATAGCGGAAGCGGGCAGGCCGCCGCTCCGGCGCGCAGCGGAATCGACGTACAATGGCACGCATGAATATCCAGCTGACCGACGCGGCACGCCAACGCATGCAGGCCTTCCTGGCCGACCGACCGGCCGCTGCCGGCGTGCGCTTCGGCGTGCGCAAGACCGGTTGCTCGGGCTACGCCTATATCGTCGAGATCGCCGATCGTGTCGATGAAGGCGATCGCCTGGTCGAACACGATGGCGTCAGGCTCGTGATCGACCGCAAGAGCTTGCCGTTCGTCGAGGGCACGCAGATCGACTTTGCGCGCCAGGGCCTCAATGCGTCGTTCGTGTTCCGCAATCCGAATGTGACGGGCGAATGCGGCTGCGGTGAAAGCTTCACGGTGGATGAAGCAGGGCTGATGACCGAGGGCTGAGGTCCGGTAAGGCCAGCTGCAGCACGGGGCCCGGCGCATTGTTGTCGCATCCGATGTCTCCGGCCTGCAACAAGCCTCGCGGCGGCCAAAGCCTGTCCGGTCCCGGTCCCCACCCTGAGTCCTGATCGTAATGCTTGCGCCAATCCCCTGATTCCACTAGAATTCGCGCCCCTTCGCTGATGCGAGGGACCTTGCCTCACCGCACCGCGGGAGGCTACCGCCCGGAATCCTCCGCTGCGGTATCCACAAGGAGACAACATGCGTCACTACGAGATCGTGTTTCTGGTCCACCCTGACCAGAGCGAGCAGGTGCCCGCGATGATCGAGCGCTACAAGGCGCTGATCGAGGGCGACAAGGGCCGCATCCATCGTCTGGAAGACTGGGGCCGCCGCCAGCTCGCCTATCCGATCAACAATCTGGCCAAGGCTCACTACGTCATGATGAACGTCGAGTGCGGCGCCGCCGTGCTGACCGAACTGCAGACCGGTTTCCGCTTCAACGATGCGGTGCTGCGCCACCTGATCATCAGCCGCGAAGAAGCGGTCACCGAGCAGTCGTTCATCCTCAAGAACAAGGACGACAAGGGCGACCGCCGCCGGCGTGACGACGAGGGTTTCGGCTTCGTCAGCGACGACGACGAACCACGCCGCGAACGTTCGCCGCGCCCGCCGCGCGCCGTCGAAACCGAACAGTCCGGGAGCTGAGCCATGTCGAAATTTTTCCGCCGCAAGAAGTTCTGCCGGTTCACCGCCGAGGGCGTGGTCGAGATCGACTACAAGGATCTGAACACGCTGCGCCAGTACATCAGCGAGACCGGCAAGATCGTGCCAAGCCGCATCACCGGCACCAAGGCGCGCTACCAGCGCCAGCTGACCGCCGCGATCCAGCGCGCGCGTTTCCTGGCACTGCTGCCGTTCTGCGACAACCACTGATTCAATAGCCCGTCATTCCGGCGCAGCCGGAATCCGTCCTGATCTTGCAAATGGATCCCGGCTTGCGCCGGATGACGGGCGAAAAGAATTCGGACAGCGAAAGCTGCGTCGGCAATCCCGGCGCTAACGAATCGGAGACCATCATGGAACTAGTACTTCTGCAAAAAGTGAAAAACCTCGGCAACCTCGGCGACAAGGTCCGGGTCAAGCCGGGCTACGGTCGCAATTTCCTCGTGCCGCAGGGCAAGGCGGTCGCGGCAACCGCCGCCAACACGGCCGAGTTCGAACAGCGTCGCGCCGAGTACGAAGCCAAGGCCAACAGCGTGCTGTCGGCTGCCGAGGCGCGCAAGGCCGCGATCGAGGGCGTCAGCGTGACGGTCAAGGCAAACGCGAGTCCCGAAGGCAAGCTGTTCGGTTCGGTCGGCCCGCGCGATGTCGCCGAAGCGTTCAGCGCCGCCGGACATCCGCTGGAAAAGAGCGAAGTGATCATGGGCGAAGGCCCGATCCGCCACACCGGCGAGTTCGAGATCCACGTGCACCTGCATGCCGACGTGCATACCATGGTCAAGGTCGTGGTTGCCGCCGAAGACTGATCTTGCGGTCTGGTCAGGCGAGAAGAACGGGCGCTCAGGCGCCCGTTTTTATTCCGCCTGCGCCAAACCGTTGCCGTGGGCATCGAGCAGGCATGCGCGGGTAACCCGTTGCACGTCGGTTTGCCCCGTAAGGGCCATGCTGACGGAGAGTTCCTTGCGCAGGATCTCGATGACCTGAGCCACGCCGGCTTCGCCGCGCGCGCCGAGGCCGTAGAGAAATGCCTTGCCGATCAGCCCGCCGCGCGCACCAAGCGCAAGTGCCTTGAGCAGGCTCTGGCCGCTGAGGATGCCGCCGTCGAACAGGACCTCGGTGCCGCCGCGCACGGCGTCGACCACGCGCGGCAGCGCATGGATCGATGCCGGCGCGCCGTCGAGCTGCCGCCCGCCGTGATTCGACACGACGATCGCATCGGCGCCGGCCCTGGCCGCGATCGCTGCGTCTTCCGCGTCGAGGATGCCCTTGATGATCAGCTTGCCGCCCCACTGTTCGCGGATCCAGTCGAGGTCGCGCCAGCAAAGGGTCGGGTCGAACTGTTGCGCGATCCACTGGGCCAGCGTGAGCAGGCTGTCGGCGCCACCGATGCGCCCGGCAAGGTTGCCGAACGAGCGGCTCGGGGCGCGCAACACGCGCCAGGCCCACATCGGCTTGCTGGCGATATCGAAGAAATTGCGCAGCGTCAGCTTTGGCGGCACGGTCAGGCCGTTCTTGATCTCGCGGTGGCGCTGGCCCTGGATCTGCAGGTCGGCCGTCAGCATCAGCGCGGAGCAATGGGCGGCCCTGGCCCGCTCGATCAGTTCGCGCACGAAACCGCGGTCGCGCATTACGTAGAGCTGGAACCAGAACGGCGTATCGACCGCTGCGTGCACCTGTTCGATCGAGCAGATCGACATCGTCGACAGGCAGAACGGGATTCCGGCGGATGCTGCTGCGCGCGCGCCGAGGATTTCGCCGCCGCCCCATTGCAATCCGGTCAGTCCGGTCGGCGCGATCGCCAGCGGCATGCTGGCCGGCGCACCGAGCAGCGTCGTGGCCAGATTGCGCTGGTCGACGTCGACCATGACGCGCTGGCGCAGGCGGATTGCCTCCAGCGCTGCGCGGTTGTCGCGCAGCGTGATTTCGTCATAGGAGCCGCGGTCGGCGTATTCGAAGAATGCGCGCGGCACGCGCCGGCGCGCAAGTTCCCGCAGATCCTGCACGTTCGTGATCACCTTGCCCATCGGTTGGGTTTCTCCGGGGTTTGGGGGCCAAGTGCATAAGATGAACCACCAGGGACACGAAGTACATGAAGAAACACGAAGATGGCCAAGGTGGCGAAGCGTGCCGAGATGTGCAGAAACAATTGACTTCGCCGTCCGGCGCTCGCTGTCGGACCATCGAAGTTCGGACCAATCCGGGCTCGCCGGCGCGACCGGCCGGAAAGTCGATCGCCAGGATGCAGGTCGTCATCGTGCTCGACCGCCGTTCGGTCGAGCGTTTACACGGTGCCGCAGTTCAACACACAGGATATCCACAGAGTTATCGTATCGCGCATCCACACCCGGCACGTGTACCATGCGACGGCGATCACGAGCGACCGGTTCTGAGGCGACACATCGCGTGATCATCGGCAAGCAGGGGAGCATTCATGAACAACCGGATTGGGGCCGAGGCGGCAACCGTCTCGCGCGGCGAGACACCTGTCGGATCAGATTCGGCCTCAGCGTCCAAGTCACGCCCCATCTGAATCCAGACAGAGTCATCGCTCCATGGCCGCATCTCCTGATCGCACGTTTGCCAGCGCCCGCATCGATGCGTTGCGCGTGCCGCCGCATTCGATCGACGCCGAGCAGGCGGTACTGGGCGGCTTGATGCTCGACGAGCGTGCCTGGGAGCGCATTGCCGACAAGATCAACGAGGAAGATTTCTACCGCAAGGACCACCGCCTGATCTACCGCGCGATCGGCGAGCTGCAGAACAAGAACATGCCATGCGACGCGGTCACGCTGGGCGAGTGGTTCGACTCGAACGGCTTGGCCGAGCTGGTCGGCGGGTCGAACTACGTGCTGCAGCTGGCGAACTCGACGCCGAGCGCCGCGAACATCGGCGCATACGCCGAGATCGTGCGCGAGAAATCGGTGCTGCGCCAGCTGATCGACGCCGGCACCGAGATCACCGGCGACGGCTTCCAGCCGGAGGGGCGCAGCAGCCAGGAAATCCTCGAGACAGCCGAGCAGAAGGTGTTCCGCATCGCCGAGTCGGGTGCGCGCGGACGCAAGGGCTTCGTCGCGATGCGCGCGGCCGTCAAGGAAGCGTTCCAGATCCTGCACCAGCGCTACGAAAGCAAGGGCTCGGTGACCGGGCTCGCCACCGGCTTCAATGACCTGGACGAGATGACCGCGGGCCTGCAGCCGTCGGACCTGATCATCGTCGCGGCGCGCCCGTCGATGGGCAAGACCGCGCTGGCGGTCAATTTCGCCGAGCACGCCGCGTTGAAGTCGCGCAAGGCGGTGGCGATCTTTTCGATGGAAATGTCGGCGTCGCAGCTGGCGTTTCGCCTGATTTCGTCGCTCGGCCGCATCAACCAGCAGCACCTGCGCACCGGCGACATCCAGGAAGAGGAATGGCCGCGCGTGACCAGCGCGATCACGCTGCTGTCCGATGCCAAGATCTTCATCGACGACACGCCGGCCCTGTCGCCGGGTGAGCTGCGCGCCCGCGCGCGGCGCCTCAAGCGCGAGCACGATCTCGGCCTGATCGTGATCGACTACCTGCAGCTGATGGCGGTACCCGGCAACAAGGAAAATCGCGCCACCGAAATCTCGGAAATCTCGCGCGGACTCAAGGCGCTGGCCAAGGAACTGAATATTCCCGTCATCGCACTGTCGCAGTTGAACCGATCGCTCGAGCAACGTACCGACAAGCGCCCGGTCATGGCCGACCTGCGCGAATCGGGCGCGATCGAGCAGGACGCCGACGTGATCATCTTCATCTACCGCGACGAGTACTACAATTCCGATTCGACCGACAAGGGCCTCGCCGAAATCATCATCGGCAAGCAGCGTAACGGACCGACCGGCATGGTCAAGCTGACCTTCCTCGGCCAGTTCACGAAGTTCGAGAACTTTGCGTCGGAAGGCTACGGCACCTACGAGTAGCGCCGCCGGCGGCGTTGCCGTCAGGTCTTGAGCTTGTAGCCGGTCTTGAACACCCAGAACACGGCGCCGAGGCACAGTGCGAGGAATACCAGCGTCATGCCGGCGCTGACCACCACGTTCACGTCGGACGAGCCGTAGAAACTCCAGCGAAAGCCGCTGATCAGGTATACGACGGGGTTGAACAGCGTGATCTTCTGCCAGATCGGCGGCAGCATGTTGATCGAGTAGAACGCCCCGCCGAGGAACGTCAGCGGCGTGATGACCAGCAGCGGGATCACCTGGAGTTTCTGGAAGTCGTCTGCCCACAGGCCGATGACGAAGCCGAACAGGCTGAAGGTGACTGCAGTGAGCAGCAGGAACACCACCATCCAGAGCGGATGCGCGATCTCGTACGGCACGAACACGCGCGCGGTGACAAGGATCAGCACGCCGAGCATGATCGACTTCGTCGTTGCCGCGCCGACATAGCCGATGACGACTTCGAGCGGCGACACCGGCGCCGACAGCAGCTCGTAGATCGTGCCGGACCACTTCGGCAGGTAGATGCCGAACGACGCATTGGAAGTGCTCTCGTTGAGCAGCGCCAGCATGATCAGGCCCGGAATGATGAAGGCACCGTAGCTGACGCCGCCGACCTCGCCCATGCGCGATCCGATCGCCGCGCCGAATACGACGAAGTACAGCGACGTGGACAGCACGGGCGAGGCGATGCTCTGCATCAGCGTGCGAAATGTTCGCGCCATCTCGAACCTGTAGATTGCGCGGATCGCGTGGACATTCATGCCGGCGCCCTCACGAGGTTGACGAAAATGTCCTCCAGCGAACTTTCGCTCGTGTGCAGGTCCTTGAAGTCGATGCCGTGCTCGCGCAGCCGGCGCAGCAGCGGGGCGATGCCGGTTTCCTCGCCGTGCGCGTCGAACGTGTAGACCAGCGTGTTGCCGTCCGGCGACAACTCCAGCGGCAAGCCGGCCAGCGCCTCCGGAACGCGGTCGAGCGCGTTCTGCAGGGTCAGGGTCAACTGCTTGCGACCAAGCTTCTGCATCAGCGTCGCCTTGTCCTCGACCAGGATCAGCTCGCCCTTGCGCATGACGCCGATGCGGTCGGCCATTTCCTCGGCCTCTTCGATGTAATGCGTCGTCAGGATGATCGTCACGCCGTTGTCGCGCAGGCGGCGCACCATCTGCCACATGTCGTGGCGCAGCTCGACATCGACGCCGGCGGTCGGCTCGTCGAGGAACAGGATGCGCGGCTCGTGCGACAGCGCCTTGGCGATCAGCACGCGCCGCTTCATGCCGCCCGACAGGGTGAGTATCTTTGCGTCCTTCTTGTCCCACAACGAAAGATCGCGCAGCACCTTTTCCAGGTAGGCAGCGTCCGGCGCCTTGCCGAACAGTCCGCGGCTGAAGTTGACCGTGGCCCATACGCTTTCGAACGCGTCGGTGTGCAGCTCCTGCGGCACCAGGCCGATGATCGAGCGCGCGGCACGATAGTCGTGCACGATGTCGTGGCCGTCGGCGCTGACCGAGCCTTCCGTGGGAGTGACGATGCCGCAGATGATGTTGATCAGCGTCGTCTTGCCGGCGCCGTTCGGCCCGAGCAGCGCGAAGATCTCGCCGCGCCGGATCGACAGGTCGACATGCCTGAGTGCCGCGAGCGCGCCGCGATAGGTCTTGCCGAGGCCGCGCACCGATACGATCGCCGCTGCGTCGCCGCCATTCGAACGCGATGTTGGCTGATCCATGATCCACGCTTCCGGCTCGGGGTGTGCGAGTTTACACATAGCGTGCGCGCCATGTATTGCCACGGCAAAGCCACAAACCCGCGGGCTGCTTGAGGCATACTGCCGCGCATGTTCCGCACGCCACGTGCCGGCTTTCCATGAAATGATCGGGTCGATGTCCTGGACTGAATCTGCGAGCGATCTTGCCGGCGGCGCAGTAGTCGGCGGGGTCGCCCCGAGCGACCTCGCTCGCGGTGCGGTGCAGCGATGAGCCGCGCAACACTTGCGACGATTCATCTCGGCGCGCTGCGTCGCAATCTTGTGCGCGTGCGCGAGCTCGCGCGTGGTGCCCGTGTCATGGCGGTGGTCAAGGCCGATGGTTATGGCCACGGCCTGGAGCGCGTCGCGCGCGCGCTTGGCGATGCCGGCGCTTTCGGGGTCGCGGCGCTCGGCGATGGGCTGCGCCTGCGTGCCGCCGGCATCAACAAGCGCGTGGTCGTGCTCAGCGGCCCCGATGAGCCTGCCGACTTGGCCGAGTTCCGGCGCCTGCATCTGGAGGCCGTGATTCACCACGAGGCGCAACTGCGCTGGCTCGAGGGCGATCGCGATCCGCGCCCGCTGCGCGTGTGGCTCAAGATCGACAGCGGCATGCACCGGCTGGGCTTCGACCCGTCGAGCGTCGCCTCGGTCGGCGCGCGTTTGCGGGCGCTTTCGAATGTGCACGCAGATCGCGTGTGGATGACGCACCTGGCCGCGTCGGACGAGTTCGACAACCCGATGACGGTGGCACAGATCGCCTGCTTTGAATCCGCGACTGCCGGACTGGGCGGCGCACGCGCGCTGGCAAACTCGGCCGGCCTGCTTGCGTGGCCCGGCGCACGCGGCGACTGGGTACGGGTCGGCGGCCTGCTCTACGGTCTGTCGGTCATCGAGGGCAAGTGCGGTGGCGACCTGGGCTTTGCCGCGGCGATGACGCTCTCGGCGCGCCTGATTTCGATCAAGACCGTGCGCGCGGGCGAAACCATCGGTTATGCGGCGACGTGGCGCTGCCCTGAGGACATGCCTGTCGGCGTCGCCTCGATCGGCTACGGCGATGGCTACCCGCGCAGCGCGGCTTCCGGCACGCCGGTATTGATCAACGGTCGGCGCACCGCAATCGTCGGTCGCGTATCGATGGATCTGATCACGATCGACCTGCGCGGGATCGGGGCACAGGTCGGGGACCGTGTCGTGCTGTGGGGACAGGGCCTGCCGGTCGAGGAAATCGCACGCCATGCGACGACGATTTCCTACGATCTGACCTGCGGCGTGACCAGACGCGTGCTTTTCGTCGAGGACAACGAGTAATGGCAAAGGCAAAGACGGCCTATGTGTGCGGCCAGTGCGGTGCGGAGCACACGAAGTGGCAGGGACAATGCGAGGCCTGCGGCGTGTGGAACACGCTGACCGAATTCGTCATTGCGCCCGCCACCGTCGGCGCTGCCGGCGCCGGACGGCGCTCCGGTTATTCGGGCGCGTCGGCGCAGCCGCGCATCGTTCCGCTGACCGAGGTGGCCGCGGCGCAGGACGTGCGCACGCTGATCGGCATCGGCGAGTTGGACCGCGTGCTCGGCGGCGGCCTGGTGGACGGCTCGGTCGTGCTGGTCGGCGGTGATCCGGGCATCGGCAAGTCGACCCTGCTGCTGCAGACGCTCGGTGCGCTTGGCGCCCGCGCGAGGAGTCTGTACGTCAGCGGCGAGGAATCGCTGGCGCAGATTGCGTCGCGTGCGCAGCGCCTGGGGCTTCCACTCGAACCGTTGCGCTGCCTGGCCGAGACTTGCGTGGAACGCATCGTGGAAAGCGTGCAGAAGGAATTTTCCGGGGCGGAAATCGTTCCGAAGGGATTTTCCGGGGCGGAAAATCCGGCGCAAAAGGAGGTGCCGCGGGTCCTGGTCATCGATTCGATCCAGACCATCTGGACCGATCTGCTGACCGCGGCGCCGGGCTCGGTGTCGCAGGTGCGCGAGTCCGCCGCACGGCTGGTGCGCTTCGCCAAGGAAACCGGCACGAGCATTTTCCTGGTGGGCCACGTGACCAAGGAAGGCGGCATCGCCGGCCCGCGCGTGCTGGAGCACATGGTCGATGCGGTGCTGTACTTCGAGGGCGAGTCGGGATCGCGCTTTCGCGTGCTGCGTGCGTTCAAGAACCGCTTCGGTGCGGTCAACGAGCTGGGCGTGTTCGCGATGGGCGACAAGGGTTTGCGCGAAGTGCCGAATCCGTCCGCCATTTTTCTGTCCGCGCATGGCGCGCCGACGCCGGGCAGCGCGGTCATGGTGACGCGCGAAGGCACGCGGCCGCTGCTGGTCGAGGTGCAGGCGCTGGTCGATCAGTCGTCGCTCGGCAATCCGCGCCGCGTTACGCTGGGCCTGGAGCAGAATCGCCTCGCGATGCTACTGGCGGTTCTGCATCGCCACGGCGGCATCGCCGTCTATGATCAGGATGTGTTCGTGAACGTCGTCGGCGGCATCCGCGTGCAGGAAACCGCGGCCGATCTGCCGGTATTGCTGGCCGTGCTGTCCAGCTTCCGCGACCGGCCGCTGCCGGACAAGCTGGTCGCATTCGGCGAAGTCGGTTTGTCCGGCGAGATTCGGCCCGTCCCGAACGGCGAGGAACGGCTCAGGGAAGCGGCCACGCACGGCTTCCTCAAGGCGATCATTCCGAGAGCCAATGCGCCAAAAAAGCTGAAAATGGGAGAAATGGAAATTGTTCCAGTCGAGCGCCTGCGCGACGCGCTCGACGCGTCGTCATGAAGCGGCTAAGCTGACACGCGGCACTTTGCCGCCGTGAAATCATGATAACTACAGGGAGCAATCCATGCGTGTCAGGAATCTTGTCGCGTTCGTTCTGGCCACGTCGATCGCCGCGTGCTCGAGCATGACGACGATCAGTTCATCGAAGGACGGAACGACCCTTGCGCTGAAGGATCGAACCGTGAGTCTTCCGTATCACGAGAGCATGAAGGGCACGAGTTTCGGCAACTACGTGTTCAAGGCGACCGAAGAAGGCGCCGAGCCGTTCTACGGAATCCTGCCGCTGAAGTTCAAGGGCGGTCACCTGGCGGTCGATATCCTGTTGTTCGCACCCGCCGCATTCTTCAATCTGCGCGAGGTATTTCCCTTCTACGAAATCGATGTCGGCAACGGTGTCATTCGCTACAAGACGGCACCGAACGAGGGCTGGATCGAGTACCGGCCCAAACCCGAAGAAGTCGCTCATGCGCACAGTTTCTTCGACACCAAGCCGGCAGCGGCGTCGGCTAGCCGCTGAGCGGCGGACCGGATCCTGCAGCATGGCTCGCGCAGATTCAGTCGCTCTGATCCGGCCATGGCGGGACTGATGTCGGCGATGGCATGAAAAACCGCAGGCCCGACAAGTTGCCGTACCGGTCTGGCACGAGCCTGGCGTGCGCGTTTGCCCTGCTGCTCGCCGGCACCACCAAGGCGTTCGCGGACGACGAAACGCCGGAGCCGAGCGTCACGCCGTATCGGCCGACGGTATCCAATCCGGCAGACCTGCCGGTGCCGGGCTGGCTCGAAGGCGAGTTCGGCGGCCTGCGCACGCAGGGTGAGGACCACTCGCGTGACGACAGCGTACCGTGGCTGCTGAAGTATGCCTTCGATGAGAATCACGGCCTGCTGCTCGGCGGCAATGCTTATGCAAGCGCGCAGGCGCCGGGCGCCGTGGCGCAGAGCAGTTTTGGCGACACGTTCGTCGAGTGGAAGCAGCGTTTTCCGGTCAGCGACAAGGCCGCGTTCGGAATCGAGGCGGGCGTGGTGGCACCGACCGCGTCGCACGGCCTGGGTATCGGCACGCCGCAATGGGAGGTCACCGGCATCTTCAGCACCGACCTTGGCGCGATGCACCTCGACCTGAATCTCGGCGAGATGCGCGGAGGCGACCAGCCGGCCGAGGGTTCGCCATGGCAGACGACATGGGCTGCCGCGATTTCGACGTCGTTGACGGACCATTTGGGCACCGCGTTCGAATTGTCGGGCGTGCGCCAGCATGGCGTCGCGACCACGAGTCAGTCGCTGATCGCGTTCACTTACAATGTATCGCGCCGACTGGTGCTGGATGCCGGCGGCGCATACGGACTGACGCGCGTGGCGCACGATCGCAGCTTCTTCGCGGGCGCAACCGTTCTGATTGGGCGCTTGCGCTGACGTTTCCGACTTCTTCCATTGCCAGGCAGGAGAGCTTGGGATCTTGCTGTTGCTTCGGCGGCAGGAAGCCGCTCAGACGGGGCCCCCTGTGGCGCGGCGAGGGTGCGCAGGAAAAGTCCGAAGGAGGGCGCACACGATGTGCGCCCGTTCGCCGAATGTACAAGGACGTACATCCGGCGAACCCCGGAGCACTCTCGCGGACTCGCAGGGCAGGATGCCCGGAGAGCGTGCCACCGGGGGTGGCCTTCTCTTTGGTTTTCTCTTGGCCACACAAGAGAAAGTAACCCGCTCGCCCAAAGGGCGAGTGGAAGCTCTGCACTTGGAAATAAATAAAGAGTACGGCGGTCGCCGGCGTGTTGATCCTTAGCTGGAACAGATGTAGAAACAGGGCTACTTGTGCGAGGCGAGAAAATCACCTGACGGAGGAGGCAGCCGGCAGACGATGTCAGGGAACGCGCTTGAGCACGACCTCGAGCACGAAGCGGCTGCCGAAGAACGCCAGTACCAGGAGCACCATCCCAACGAGGATCAGCCGCACCGCGCGGCGGCCGCGCCAGCCATAGCGCCAGCGGCCGAACAGCAGGACGCCGAACACCGCCCAGGCGGCAATCGACAGCACGGTCTTGTGGATCAGGTGCTGGGCGAACAGGTTGTCGACGAACAGGATGCCGCTGATCAGCGTGATACTGAGCAGGACGAAACCGGTGCCGATCAACTGGAAAACAAGCGACTCGGTCAAAGTCAGCGGCGGCAGTGCGCTGACCAGGCCTCCGAACCGGCGCAGGCGCATCGCGCGCTCCTGCAGCGCCAGCAGGATCGCGAGCAGCGCGGCGATGCTGAGCACGCTGTAGGAGATCAGCGCGAACACAACGTGCAGTTTGATCTGCCACTCGATCGGCAAGGGCTGTGTTGCCGGGGCGGCGAAGTTGTCGACCAGCAGCAACAGCGCTGCGAGCGGGAACACGAACACCCCGAGCGTGGCGACGGGCCTGGCCAGGTTGACGAGCAGGCACATCGCCGCCATGCAGGCACCGACCAGCGACAATGCCGCAAAAAAATGCAGGTCGACGCCGCCGCGATGCTTGCCGACCATTACCGCCGCGTGCAGGGCGACGGCCGCCACGGCGAGACTGAAGCCCAGTGCCCGTGGCAGCGGCCGCCGGTGCAGCAGTGGCAGTGCCAGGATGATGGCCGCAGCGACATACAGGGCGGCGGCGGTGAGCGAAAGAAATGCGGTCGGCATCTTGCAAGTGTCGCATGAAAGCGGGCCGCCGATCAGCGAGGCGCCGAGCCGTGATTTGCCGGAAGTGCGGCGGCCGCGCGGGCGCGGCGGACTTCGATACGGCCGCCCGGCACTCGCGCCGACCCGGCGCCGTCAGACAGGTATAATCGACGGCCCGACGAATTCCAGCAGTCCTTCAGAAAATGTTCGAGTCCCTGAGCCAACGCCTGTCCGGCACCATCGAGCGCCTGCGCGGCCGCGCGCGCCTGACCGAAGCGAATATCCGCGAATCGCTGCGCGAAGTGCGCATCGCGCTGCTCGAGGCCGATGTGGCGCTGCCGGTCGTGCAGGCGTTGATCCAGCGCATCCAGGTGCGGGCCGTCGGCGTCGAAGTGCTCAGGAGCCTGACGCCGGGTCAGACCCTGGTGAAGGTCGTGCGCGACGAGCTGACCGCCGTCATGGGCACGGTCAACACGGACCTGAACCTCGCGGCCGCGCCGCCGGCGATCGTATTGATGGCCGGCCTGCAGGGCGCGGGCAAGACGACCACGGTCGCCAAGCTGGCGAAGTTCCTGAAGGAACGCAGGAAGAAAAAAGTCATGGTCGTCAGTTGCGACGTCTATCGTCCGGCGGCGATCGAGCAGTTGCGCACGCTCGCCGAACAGGTCGACGTGCTGTTTCATCCGAGCAGTGGCGATCAGGATCCGGTTGCAATCGCGAAATCCGCGCTCGACGCGGCGAAGCGGAATTTCGCCGACGTGCTGCTGGTCGACACGGCCGGACGCCTGTCGATCGACCGGGAGATGATGGACGAGATCAAGGCGCTGCATGCGGCGCTCAATCCGGTCGAAACCTTGTTCGTGGTCGATGCTATGACCGGCCAGGACGCGGCAAACAGCGCGAAGGTATTCGCCGAGGCGCTGCCGCTGACCGGCGTGATCCTGACCAAGACCGACGGCGATGCGCGCGGCGGCGCCGCCTTGTCGGTGCGCTATGTCACCGGGCGGCCGATCAAGTTCGTCGGCGTCAGCGAAAAACCCGACGGGCTCGATCCTTTTCATCCGGATCGTCTTGCCCAGCGCATCCTCGGCATGGGCGACGTGCTGTCGCTGGTCGAGCAGGTCGAACAGAACGTCGACCGGGAAAAGGCGCAAAAGCTCGCCGAGAAAGTGATCAAGGGCAAGCGCTTCGACATGAACGACATGCGCGACCAGTTGACGCAGATGCTGAGCATGGGCGGCATCGCCTCGATGATGGACAAGCTGCCCGGCGTCGGCACGCTGCCCGACAACGTCAAGTCGAAGGTCAACGATCGCGAAGTGCAGCGCATGGTTGCAATCATCAATTCGATGACCAAGAAGGAGCGTCGCCATCCAGACCTGTTGAACGGATCGCGCAAGGCGCGCGTTGCCCGCGGATCGGGCACCCAGCCGGCCGACGTCAACCGGCTGCTCAAGCAGTACATGCAGATGGAAAAGATGATGTCGAAACTCTCGAGCGGCGGCATGAAGGGCCTGATGCGCCAGATGGGTGCCGCGATGAAGGGCATGGGCGGGCGTCCCGGGATTTGACGCGAGATGCGTTGAAGCGCATCTCGCGCCGGGGCGCGCCGAAGGCAGGAGCCGCAGGCCGGGTTGCTTTGCGAGCGATGCACCGCGAGCTTGGCAACGGGGTGCCGTCTGGCGGCATGCCGCTGCGGTAGGGCCGAGGCAAAAAGAGTACGTGGGGCGAGGTTCGCGCGAAACGCAGGTCGTGGCGACCGCGTTTTGCTTTACCTTGCCATAGCCCAAACGCGCCATCGGCCGAAATCGGGCGCTCCTTTCCGTCGTACCCTTGTCTCCCACCACTCGCTCCGCCTTTAAGTCACTGCTCCCCTTTCATTTTTTCGCATATTCGCTACAATATGCGGCTCCCGACGCGGGATCGCTGGCTCAAGGCCTTGCTTGCGTCGCTGCTCTTCCGTAAATATCGAGTAAAAACAATGGTCAAGATTCGCCTGTCCCGTGGCGGCGCCAAGGGGCGTCCCTTCTACCACGTCATCGTTACCGACGAGCGCAACGCGCGCGACGGCCGCAACATCGAGCGCGTCGGTTTCTACAACCCGGTTGCGTCCGGCAAGGACGTACGCCTGCAGATCGACACCGACCGCATCCAGCAATGGGTCGGCAAGGGCGCGCAGATGACCGACAAGGTGCGCTGGCTGGTGAAGGAAGCCGCCAAGCAGCCCAAGGCGGCCTGAAGCTGCAGGTTGTCCGGGGCGGCTGAGCGCTTGCATGGACTCGGCCGGCGAGAAACCAGCGGCTGGAAAGCCGGCGGCCGGAAGACCGGATTCGGACAGGCGCATTCTGCTCGGCAAGATCGTCGGACTTTTCGGCGTCGATGGCTGGGTAAAGGTCGAGTCGTACACCGAGCCGCGTATGCGTATCTTCAAGTACCTTCCCTGGTGCCTGAAGACGCAGGCCGGTGAAATACAGATCGCGCAGGTGCAGGGACGTGCGCATGGCAAGGGACTCGTCGCGCTGCTGCCGCAGGTCGAGGACCGCAATGCGGCGCAGGCATGGATCGGTGCCGAAGTCTGGGTGCAGCGATCGGCGCTGCCCAAGGCAAAGCGCGGCGAATATTACTGGGCCGATCTTGAAGGTCTCGATGTCGTCAACCTCGACGGTGTCGCATTCGGCAAGGTCAGCCACTTGTTCTCCACTGGCGCGAACGATGTGATTGTCGTGCGCGACGGCGGGCGTGAACGACTGATTCCGTTCGTGCTCAAGCAGTTCGTGACGGAAATCAATCTGGATTCTGCGCGGATCACGGTCGACTGGGATCCGGATTTTTAGCGAAGGTCAAGGCAGCCGAACCGGTCAAGCGGAGATTCGTCTCGACCTGGTTGCATCAATCGAAGGGCAAATGGATTCCTGCTTGCACGGGAATGACGGCGGCAACAAATTCTGGTCAGTCCATGCGCATCGACGTTGTAACGCTGTTTCCCGAGTTCGTCGAAGGCTGTGCTGGCATCGGTGTGATCGGACGGGCGCAGGAACGCGGGTTGCTGCAGGTGAAGACCTGGAATCCGCGCGACTTCACGACCGACAACTACCGGCGCGTCGACGAGCGGCCGTTTGGTGGCGGGCCGGGAATGGTGATGCAGATCGATCCGCTGCGTGGCGCAATCGATGCTGCGCGATCGGCAGCAGTCGAGCCGGTGAAGGTGATTTACCTGAGTCCGCAGGGAATGCGGCTCACGCAGGACAAGGTGTCCGAACTCGCGCGGCGGGAGCGTCTGATCCTGCTGTGCGGGCGCTACGAAGGCATTGACGAGCGCTTGATCGCGCACGCGGTGGATGAGGAATTGTCGATCGGGGATTACGTGCTGTCGGGTGGCGAACTTGCGGCGGCGGTCGTGATCGATGCGATCGGCCGGTTGCAGGAAGGCGCGTTGAACGATGCGCAGTCGGCGCAGCAGGACTCGTTCTCGGACGGGCTGCTGGATTGTCCGCACTACACGCGCCCGGAACGACACGAGTGGGGCGAGGTGCCGGCGGTACTGACCTCCGGAGACCATGCGGCCATCGCCCGCTGGCGCCGCCAGCAGGCGCTGGGAAGGACCTGGCAACGGCGTCCGGATCTGTTGGGACTGGTTGGTCTGGACGAGAAAGACAAAAAACTTTTGATGTTATTTCAAGAAGATACGAACAATTTGTAAAGAGGCCCGTCAGAACGGGTTCAACTTCAGGGTATACTTAATAACAATATCGGTGAGCGTCATGAACATCCTCCAGCAATTCGAAGCCGCACAGATCACCCGCAAGCTCCCCGAATTCGGGCCGGGCGACACGGTCGTCGTCAACGTCAAGGTGAAAGAAGGCAACCGCGAGCGCGTGCAGGCCTATGAAGGCGTCTGCATCGCGAAGAAGAACGCGGGCCTGAATTCGGCGTTCACCGTGCGCAAGATTTCCCATGGCACGGGCGTGGAGCGCGTGTTCCAGTCGCACAGCCCGTCGATCGATTCGGTCACGGTCAAGCGTCGCGGCAAGGTGCGCGGCGCGAAGTTGTATTACCTGCGCAACCTCGAAGGCAAGGCGGCTCGCATCCAGGAAGATCTGAGCAAGCACGTCGGCGACGAAGGTTGACCCTACGCGAAGCCTGACAAGTCTGGACGAGACGTCCGGCTTTTGAATCTTCGCGACCGCGGGCAACCGCGGGAAAACTCAGCGTGCCGCCAAAAGCCGCGCGTCAAAGTCAAAAGCCTTGGAGCATCGAGTCGCGTCTATGCTCCTCGTCCAAAGCGGCCGTCGGCAACGACGGCCGCTTTGTCTTTTTTGATGGTCGATGAATTGGGCATCCCGCCGCAATCAGCGACGCAGCGGACCCGGCGGAGCCGGGCCACGCTTCTTGAATCGGCGACGAAACCGCCGATTCGCGGCACCTCCCTGTGCCGAACATCGTGCGCTCGGGGCCTGGTGGATGATTTGATGGTCGATGAATTGGGCATCCTGCCGCAATCATCGACGAAGCGGACCCGGCGGAGCCGGGCCACGCTTCTTGAATCGGCGACGAAACCGCCGATTCGCGGCACCTCCCTGTGCCGAACATCGTGCGCTCGGGGCCTGGTGGATGATTTGATGGTCGATGAACCGGCCATCCTGCCGCAATCAGCGACGAAGCGGATCCGGCGGAGTCCGGCCGCGCTTTCAGAATCGACCGGAGCTGCCGATTCGCGGCACCTCTTGGAATCCGCACTTCCAGGCGTCTGTTGCCATTCCCGACCCGGAAACCGGATTACCGCTCGCGATTCGCCATCGAGTAATGCGCGGCAAACGGCCCGCTGCGCTTGAATTTGTGCTCTCGCGCCACTACACGATGAACCATCGACGATTCCGGATTGACTCCCATGACCGCTGCCGCTGAAACCCACAAGTTCCAGGCCGAAGTTGCCCAGGTTTTGCACCTGGTCACGCACTCGTTGTATTCGCACAAGGAAATCTTCCTGCGCGAGCTCGTGTCGAATGCGTCCGACGCATGCGACAAATTGCGCTTCGAGGCGATTGCCAAACCCGAATTGCTGGCTGGTGACGCGGAATTCCATATCGACGTCAGTGTCGACAAGGATGCGCGGACGCTGACGATTCGCGACAACGGCATCGGCATGACCCGCGACGAGGTCATCGCCAATGTCGGCACGATCGCCAGCTCCGGCACGCGCAAGTTTCTCGAGGCGCTGTCGAGCGAGCAGAAGGCCGATGCAAACCTGATCGGCCAGTTCGGTGTCGGTTTCTACTCGGCCTTCATCGTTGCCGACAAGGTGACGTTGACCACGCGCAAGGCCGGCGCCGAAGCAGGCGAGGGCGTGCGCTGGGAATCCGCCGGTACCGGCGAGTACACGCTTGAAACCGTGGACGCACCGCTGCGCGGAACCGCCGTGACCCTGCACCTGAAGGCCGACGAGGACGAGTTCCTGCAGGCGTGGCAGCTGCGCAGCCTGATCGCGCGCTACTCCGACCACATCGGCTTCCCGATCCGCATGCCGAAGGAAAAGGACGGCAAGCCGAGCGACGAATGGGAAGTCGTCAATCAGGCATCCGCGCTGTGGACGCGGCCGAAAGCCGAACTGAAGGACGAGGAATACCAGAATTTCTACAAGCATGTCGGCCACGACTACAACGACGCGCTGGCCTGGACGCACAATCGCGTCGAGGGCAACCAGAATTTCACCTCGCTGCTGTACTTGCCGTCGCAGTCGCCGTTCGACCTGATGATGGGCGGCCGCGACGAGCGCAAGGGACTGAAGCTGTACGTCAAACGCGTCTTCATCATGGATGCGGCCGAGCAATTGCTGCCGGCATACCTGCGTTTCGTGCGCGGCGTGGTCGATTCCGACGATCTGCCGCTGAACGTCAGCCGCGAGATCCTGCAGCAGAACCGCAATCTCGAGAAGCTCAAGTCGGCCTGCACCCGGCGCGTGCTCGACCTGCTCGACAAGCTCGCCAAGGACGAACCGGAGAAGTTCGCGACCTTCTGGAAGGAGTTCGGCGCGGTGTTCAAGGAAGGCGTGGCCGAGGACTTCGCCAACAAGGAGCGCATCGCACGGCTGCTGCGTTTTGCCTCGACCAAGTCCGAAGGCGCCGGGCAGACCGTCGCGCTCGACGACTACATCGGCCGCATGAAGGCCGAGCAGGAGTCGATCTACTTCCTGACTGCAGACGGCTACGCGGCCGCCAGGGGCAGCCCGCAACTCGAGGCGCTGAAGGCGCACGACATCGAAGTGCTGCTGATGTATGACCGCATCGACGACTGGATGTCGACCTATCTGACCGAATATTCCGGCAAGAAGCTGCGCAACGTCGCCAAGGGTGATCTGGATCTCGGCAAGCTAGCCGGCGCGGACGGCGAAAAGCGCAAGGAAGCCGAGAAGGCGGCAGAAGGCGTTGTCGGCAAGCTCAAGGAGTTGCTCGGCGAGCGTGTTCGCGACGTGCGTGTCGGCTCGCGCCTGACCGATTCGCCGTCGTGCCTCGTGCTCGACGAGCATGACATGGGCATGGCCATGCAGCGCCTGCTCAAGCAGGCCGGACACGACGTCCCGGCCAGCAAACCCGTGCTCGAGATCAATCCAGGCCACGCGCTCGTCCGGCGCCTGGAAGTCGAAACCGACTCGGCGCGCGCGAGCGACCTGGGCCTCCTGCTGCTCGAGCAGGCGCAACTGCTCGAGGGCGCCCAGCTCGAAGATCCGTCGGCCTACGTGCGGCGCGTCAACGCACTGCTCGTGGGAACCATGCCGGCCTGATTACACTGTCGCCCTGCCCGCCGACCGGAGCGGGCGCCATCGCGGAGTGACATGGACGCAGCGCAGGGCGAACTGAATGCGGGAATGGCCGAGCTGCGTTCGGGGCGCATCGAACAGGCGCGCGCCCGCTTCCTGCGTGCGCTTGAACTGGCGCCGGATAGTCCGGACGCATGGCACATGCTGGGAGCGGTCGAATTGAAGTCCGGCAGACCTGCGGCGGCGGTCGAACATTTCCGCCAGTGTCTGCTGCATCAGCCGCGGCGCGCTGAGGCGCACCACGGCCTGGCAATCGCGCTGCGCGAATCGGGGCGCCCCAGGGATGCCATCGCGGCCTTCACGGCTGCGATGCAGTCCCGGCCGCGCTATGTCGACGCGGCATTCAATCTCGGTATTGGCCTCGAGGCGATCGGTGACGATGCCGGTGCTGAATCCACGTACCGAATGGTGCTCGAATGGCGCGCCGAACATGTTGCCGCGCTCACACGTCTCGGGCGGCTGCTGTGCCGGTTGTTGCGGCCGCACGAGGGCCTGCCGTTTCTGCAAGCGGCATTGCGTCTTGCTCCCGAATCGGCGCCGGCAAACGGAAATCTCGCCGTTGCGCTGATCGAACTCGGGCGGCACGTGGAAGCGGCAACCTGGGCCCGCAAGGCCGTCGATCTTGCGCCGGGCGTCGGCGTCTGGTGGCGCACGCTGGGAATTGCCGAGCGTCTGCAGCGGCACAATGACCGGGCGATTGCAGCTTTGCGAAAAGCGATCGATTTGTCCCCCAACGACGGCCTTGCATTGACCGAGTTCGGCATCGCCCTGCTGGACAGCGGCCAGGTTGCCGAAGCGCGCAGCGCGCTCGAGCGGGTCACTCCGGGCCCGGGCGATGCCGAACGCCTGCGCTGGTCGATCGGGCTGTCTCTGCCGTCGGTTTATGCGGACGAAAACGAAATCGACCTCGAGCGCGCGCGTTTCTCCCGAGCACTGGAGCAGATCGCCGGGAACCTCGCCCTCGATACGCCGCAGCAGCGCAGCGACGCCTACAACGCGCTGAGCACCGCGGGGACATTCCTGCTGCATTACCAGGCACGCGACAACACCGGTCTGCAGTTTCGATTCGGCGATCTGGCGGCCCGCGTAATGGCTGCCCGCGCACCGCAACTGGCCCGGCCGTGTGCATGGGGCCTCCGGTCTCACGGTCGACGCACACGCGTGGGCATCGTCAGCAGTCACCTGATGCATCACACGGTCTCGCGGTATTTCCGCAGCCTGATCCTGGGCCTGGATCCGTCGCGATTCGACGTGCATGTATGGCATGGCGGCGGGGCTCGCGACTCGAGCACGGAACAGATCGAACGGCACGTATCGCAATTCGTGCACACGACCGAAGGGCCACTCGAGCTGGCAGCACGAATTCGCGATGCGGAACTCGACGTCGTGCTCTATCCCGAAATCGGCATGGACCCGCGCCACCATGTCCTCGGCGCGCTGCGGCTGGCTCCGGTGCAATGCATGCTGTACGGGCATCCGGTGACCAGCGGGTTGGAAACGATCGACTATTTCCTGAGCGGCAGTTCCATCGAACCCGAAGGCGCGGACCGGCATTATCGCGAGGAGCTGGTTCGCCTGCCCGGACTTGGCGCAAAGCCCGAAATGCCTCCGCCGCCCGGCGACGGCAGCTGGCTCGACGCCTATGGGAACGGCAAGCCGCTGGCGCTGTGCCTGCAGAATCCGCTGAAGATGCCGCCGGCATTTGACGGCGTGCTCGCCAGATTCGCCAGTCGCAGCGGCGCTCGAATCGGTTTCTTTTTCCGGCGCAACACCTCGGTCGGGCGATTGTTTGAAGCGCGCATGGAAAATGCTTTCCGGCGCGCAGGACTCGACCCGGCCGGATCGCTGGTATTCCTGCCGACCAAAAGCCACGCGTCTTTTCTCGGCGCGATCCGCAGGGCGGCACTCGTGCTCGATTCGCCCGGGTTTTCCGGAGGGGCGACGAGCCTTGACGCCATCAGTGTCGGTACGCCTGTGCTGACTTGCGAGGGGGAGATGGCGCGTGGGCGCCAGACGGCGGCGATGCTGCGCATGGTCGGCGTCGCTGAGCTGATCGCTGCCGATGACGACGACTATGTCGAAAAAGCCGTCCGCCTGTACGGCGATCCTGCGCTGCGCAACGATCTGCGCGACCGGATCGCGTCGCATTCGGCGACCCTGTTCCAGGACGAGCGGCCCGTGCAGGCATTCGCGGACTTTCTCGAGTCGGTCCAGCCAAGATAACCCGCGCTGCGACTCACCCGCTCAACGTTTGCCCAGCAGGTTCTTCAGCCGATAGAGCGTTTCGAGCGCATCCCTCGGCGTCAGCGTATCCGGATCCAGCGCGCGCAGGGCTTCATCGGCTGCCGACGGCATTGGCGCGGCAAACAGGCCGAGTTGCGGGGAAGCGTCGCGCGAGGGAAGCGCCGCCGCGTCGCGTTCGACGGCCGCATGCTTCTGTTCGAGTGCTTCGAGATAGCGCCGCGCCCGCTCGATTACCGGCTTCGGCAGACCGGCAAGCGCGCCGACCTGCAGGCCGAAGCTGCGATTCGCCGGGCCTTCCTTCACCGCGTGCATGAATACGAGCTCGTCGCCGTATTCGATCGCGTCGAGGTGCACGTTGGCGATGCCATCGTATTGCGCGGCGAGGTCGGTCAGTTCGAAATAGTGCGTGGCAAACAGCGTATAGGCGCGATTGTGCGTCGCCAGCTGCACCGCGCAGGCCTGCGCCAGCGCCAGGCCGTCGTAGGTCGACGTGCCGCGGCCGACCTCGTCCATCAAGACCAGGCTCGACGATGTCGCATTGTGGAGAATGTTTGCGGTCTCGCTCATCTCGACCATGAATGTCGACTGGCCGCGGCTGAGGTCGTCGCCGGCGCCGATGCGCGTGAAGATGCGGTCGATCGGGCCAATCGTCGCGGCATCCGCCGGCACGAAGCTGCCGACGTGCGCGAGCAGCACGATCAACGCCGCCTGGCGCATGTAGGTCGACTTGCCGCCCATGTTCGGGCCGGTGATGATCAGCATGCGGCGTGCGTCGTCGAGCGTCAGGTCATTCGGCTCGAACGGATCCGAGCGCACCTGCTCGACCACCGGATGACGGCCACGGACGACATGGATGCCGCTGGCCGCGGTCAGCGTGGGCGCCTTCCAGTCCAGCGCATCGGCGCGTTCGGCCAGGTTGGCCAGCACGTCCAGGTCGGCCATCGCCGTGGCCGCCTGCCGCAGTTCGCCAAGACGCTCGCCGAGAAAATCGAGCAAGCCGTCGTACAGCGCACGTTCGCGCATCAGCGAGCGCTCGCGCGCCGACAGTACCTTGTCCTCGAATGATTTCAGCTCCTGCGTGATGTAGCGTTCGGCGCCCTTCAGCGTCTGGCGGCGGCTGTAGTGTGCCGGCGCCTTGTCCGATTGACCCTTGCTGACCTCGATGTAATAGCCGTGCACGCTGTTGTAGCCGACCTTCAGCGTGGCGATTCCGGTCGCCGCCTTTTCGCGTTGTTCCAGGTCGATCAGGAACTGGTCGGCACTGGTCGACAGCGTGCGCAGCTCGTCGAGCTCGGCATCGAAGCCGGCGCGGATGACGCCGCCGTCGCGCAGCAATGCCGGCGGTTGCTGCAGCAATGCGGCAGAAAGGTGTGCCGCGGTTTGCGCATGCTCGCCCAGATGGCCGAGCAACTCGCCGAGCAACGGGCTGTCGCTGCTGCGCAACGCGGCGCGCAACAGCGGGGCTGCCGCGAGGCCGTCGCGCAAGGTCGACAGGTCGCGTGGCCTCGCCGAGCGCAGCGCGACCCGTGACAGGATGCGTTCGAGATCGCCGACGCCACGCAGTACGTCGCGCAAGGCGTCGAACCGGCGTTGGTCGATCAAGGCCTGGATCGCCTGGTAACGGTGACGCAGGAGTTCCTGGTCGCGCAACGGCCGGTGCAGCCAGCGCCGCTGCGCTCGCGCACCCATCGGCGTGATCGTATGGTCGAGTATGCCGAGCAGGGTGTGCTCGCTGCGCCCGCTCGGGTGCGTGTCGAGCTCCAGATTGCGCCGCGTTGCTGCATCGAGCGCCACGGTCTCGGCGGCGTTTTCCATCGCCAGCCCGCTCAAATGCGGCAGCGCTGCCTTCTGCGTTTCCTCGACGTAGCCGAGCAGGCAGCCGGCGGCCGCGACCGCGAGCGGCATGTCGGCGCAGCCGAATCCGGTCAGGTCACGCGTCCCGAAGAACGCGCTGAGCTGGCGTGTCGCCGATTCGGTGTCGAATTGCCACGGCGCGCGCTTGCGCAGGCCGGGCAATTGCGTGACGAAGGCCGGCCAGGCGATATCTTCGCCAACCAGTGTCTCCGCCGGCGCCAGGCGTGCCAGTTCCGACGCCAGCGCTTCGACATTCGCCGCCTCGCTGAGCAGAAAGCGGCCGCCGGCGAGGTCGATCCATGCCAGCCCATAGCGGTGCTTTCCGGCGGCGATCGCCAGCAGCAGGTTGTCGCGACGCTCCTCGAGCAGGGCCTCGTCGGTCACCGTGCCGGGCGTCACGACACGCACGACCTTGCGTTCGACCAGGCCCTTGGCCAGGGCCGGGTCGCCGATCTGCTCGCAGATTGCGACCGACTCGCCGAGCCGGATCAGCTTCGCCAGGTAACCTTCGACTGCGTGATACGGCACGCCGGCCATCGGTATCGGCGCGCCGGCCGAGGCACCGCGCTGGGTCAGCGTGATGTCGAGCAGGCGCGCGGCCTTGCGCGCGTCGTCGTAGAACAACTCGTAGAAATCACCCATGCGAAAAAAAACCAGCGTGTCCGGGTACTGCGCCTTGGCGGCGAAATACTGGCGCATCAACGGCGTGTGCTGAGCGAAGTCGTCGCGATTCATGCGGTCTGGAGGATCGGTCGGCGCGTCGGTCATTGTAGTGGAGTTGCGTTTGCCGCTGCGCGCCGGCGCGCCGCCGAGTTCCGGTATCATCCGGGTTTGCCGCAAGCCGGAGTTGCGCATGAGCGACGCAGACGACCTCGAACTGCACAACCTCGCCGCGACCATCGCCGCCGTCTTCTCGCAGCGCGGCGCAAGCCTGGTCACTGCCGAGTCCTGCACGGGCGGCTGGATTGCCAAGACGCTGACCGACGTCGCCGGATCGTCGAGCTGGTTCGAGTGCGGCATCGTCGCCTACAGCTACGAGGCGAAGGAAGCCCTGCTCGGCGTACGTCCGGAAACCCTGGAACATCACGGTGCGGTCAGCCGCGAGACCGTGATCGAGATGGTTTCCGGCGCGCTCGCGCGGTTCGGCGCGACGGTTGCCGTCGCCGTTACGGGAATCGCAGGTCCGTCCGGCGGCACGCCGGACAAGCCGGTCGGCACGGTCTGGATCGGCTGGAAGCGGCGCGGCGGCTACGCGCAGTCCGAGCTGTTTCATTTCGATGGCGATCGCGAGGCGGTGCGCCGGCAGACCGTCGCCGCCGCGTTGCGCGGTGTTCAGAGAATTCTTACAAGCTGATGCGGGATTTGGCTCTATGCGCAGTGGCGGCGGGGTGAAATAATTGTTGTTGCGCCAACATGCTTTCCGCATGTCGGCGTAACTCCCGCCGTTGCAGCGGCGGAAGAGCGCCGCTGAACGCCGGGGAGAGCATCCACGTAGTGCCGACCGAACACGGTCAGCGGTTCGAAATTCGAACAATCGCAGCCTGTGAGATTGTTGCAGCGCAGCCTGCGTCGACACACAACCTGAGGATTCGCAAATGGATGACAACAAGCGCCGCGCCCTGACTTCCGCCTTGAGCCAGATCGAAAAGCAGTTCGGCAAGGGCGCGGTGATGCGCATGGGCGACCGGCCGTCGGACGCGATCGATGCGATCCCGACCGGCTCGCTGATGCTCGACATCGCGCTCGGCATCGGCGGCCTGCCGCGCGGACGCGTGGTCGAGGTGTACGGTCCCGAATCGTCCGGCAAGACGACGCTGACGCTGCAGGTCGTCGCCCAGGCGCAGAAGCTCGGTGGCGCGTGCGCATTCATCGATGCCGAGCATGCGCTCGATCCGGGCTATGCGGAGAAACTCGGCGTCAATGTCGACGATCTGCTGGTTTCGCAGCCCGATACCGGCGAACAGGCGCTCGAAATCGCCGACATGCTCGTGCGTTCGGCGGCGGTCGACGTGGTCGTGGTCGATTCGGTCGCGGCACTGACGCCGCGCGCGGAAATCGAAGGCGAGATGGGCGATCAGCTGCCCGGGCTGCAGGCGCGGCTGATGTCGCAGGCGCTGCGCAAGTTGACCGCGAACATCAAGCGCTCGAACACGATGGTGATCTTCATCAACCAGTTGCGCATGAAGATCGGCGTGATGATGCCCGGCCAGAGTCCGGAAGTGACGACCGGCGGCAATGCGCTGAAATTCTATGCCTCCGTTCGCCTCGACATCCGCCGCATCGGCGCGGTCAAGAAGGGCGAGGAAGTCATCGGCAACCAGACCAAGATCAAGGTGGTCAAGAACAAGCTGGCGCCACCGTTCAAGCAGATCGTCACCGAGATACTGTACGGCGAGGGTATCAGTCGCGAGGGGGAGTTGATCGACTTGGGCAGCGACAACAAGATCGTCGAGAAGTCGGGCGCCTGGTACAGCTACGGGGCCGAGCGCATCGGCCAAGGCAAGGACAACGCGCGCCAGTACCTGAAGGACAATCCGAAAGTCGCACAGGAAATCGAGGACAAGCTGCGCGTGGCCCTGTCGCCGGCGAAGGTTGCTGCGGCAGCGGCGGTGCCGGAGCTCGAAGAAGTCTGAAACGGGCATGCAGGCGCCGCTAGATGGCGCGAAAATCCACTGAAAAGGAGCAGGCCAGCGCCTACGACAAGGCGCTGGGCCTGCTCGCGCGGCGCGAACATTCCGCGCGCGAGCTCAGGACCAAGCTCGCACGCCGCGGACTCGACGCCGGCGAGAGTGACGCGGCGCTGGAAAAGCTCAAGGCGAAGGACTACCAGAGCGATGCGCGCTTCGGCGAGATGCTCGTGCGGTCGCGCATCGAAGGCGGCTACGGGCCACGCTGGATCAGTGCCGAATTGCGAACCCATGGGATCGACGAGGCGCAGGCGCGAAGCCTGCTGGACGCCGCGCAGGCCGACTGGCCGGCACTGGTCCGCCGGCAGCTGCAACGTCGCTTTGGCGACAAGCCCGCGACGACCCTGGCCGAGCGTGCCAAGCGTGCCGGATTCCTCTTGCGTCGCGGATTCGACGCCTCCACTGTTAAACTAGCCGTCGGCAATGGCGGCATGGTCGAGCCACCCGGCGACGCCGATTGACGGCGCGCCTGATCGGACCGGCACGTCGATCATTGCTCGTCATGCCGGCGCAAGCCGGGGCCCGGCGCCTTCCTGGTCGTTCACGCAAAGACACTGGAGTCAGCCTTGCGCCGGACTGCGCAGGCGGGATACCGGCGTGACCGGAGCGACTGGCCCGGAGGGTGCCCTGCGAAGGCAGCGGGTAACGACGACTATTTGCGCTGCGCGTTCCGATCGCCGCAACCGATGACAACGGGTTCCGAATGAAAACCAGTGCCCAGATCCGCCAGACCTTCCTCGACTTCTTCAAAGACAGGGGCCACACGATCGTGCCGTCCGCGCCGCTCGTGCCGGGCAATGATCCGACGTTGCTGTTCACCAACTCGGGCATGGTGCAGTTCAAGAACGTGTTCCTCGGCAGCGAGAAGCTGCCCTATGTGCGCGCGGCCGACGTGCAACGCTGCCTGCGCGCCGGCGGCAAGCACAACGACCTCGATTCGGTCGGCTACACCGCGCGCCATCACACGTTTTTCGAGATGCTCGGCAACTGGTCGTTCGGCGATTACTTCAAGCGCGAGGCGATCGCCTGGGCGTGGGAGCTGCTGACGGGAGTCTTTCAGTTGCCGAAGGATCGCCTCCTCGTCACGGTCTATCAGACCGACGACGAGGCCTACGACCTGTGGCATCGGGAAATCGGACTGCCGCCGGAACGCATCGTGCGTATCGGCGACAACAAGGGTGCGCCGTTCGCGTCCGACAATTTCTGGCAGATGGCCGACACCGGGCCCTGCGGTCCGTGCACTGAGATCTTCTACGACCATGGCGCGGAGATCCCGGGCGGACCGCCCGGTTCGCCGGATGAAGACGGCGACCGCTTCATCGAAATCTGGAATCTAGTCTTCATGCAGTTCGACCGCGCCGCCGACGGCACGCTGACGCCGTTGCCGGCACCCTGCGTCGACACCGGCATGGGACTGGAACGTCTCGCGGCGGTGCTGCAGCACGTGCACAGCAACTACGAGATCGATCTGTTCCAGCACCTGATCAAGGTCGCCGCGCAACTTGCGCATACGCCGGACCTCGAGAACAAGTCGCTGCGGGTGATCGCAGACCACATCCGTGCCTGCAGTTTCCTGATCGTCGACGGCGTGCTGCCGTCGAACGAGGGGCGCGGCTACGTTTTACGCCGTATCATCCGCCGGGCGTTGCGCCACGGTTACATGCTGGGCCAGAAACAGCCGTTCTTCTACATGCTGGTCGATGCCTTGGTCGGGGAGATGGGCGCGGCCTATCCCGAGCTTGCGGCGAAACGCGGCATTGTGGAAAAAGCGTTGAAGGCAGAGGAAGAGCGCTTCGGCGAGACGCTCGAGCATGGCATGAAGGTATTCGACGATGTCGCCAGCCGGGCCGGCAAGATCATTCCCGGCATCGATGCCTTCCGCCTCTATGACACGTATGGTTTTCCGGTCGATCTCACCGCCGACATTGCACGCGAGCGCGGCCTGAGCGTGGACATGGCGGGTTTCGAGAAGGCCATGAACGAACAGCGCGAACGCGCGCGTGCGGCGAGCCAGTTCGGAGGCAAGGCTACGATTTCAGCCGATCTCGTGCAACGCCTGCCGCCGACTCAGTTTCTCGGTTACGGCGACCTGGATGCCGATGCGCTGAATGTGGCCGGCATCATCCGGGGCGGGCGTGAAGTCACGGAACTGGGCGATGGCGAAGAGGCCACGCTGATTCTCGACGCGACGCCGTTCTACGCCGAGTCGGGCGGGCAGGTCGGCGACACCGGCCTGCTGAGCAACGCCGATGGCGAGTTCACCGTGACCGATACGGTCAAGCTTGCCGGCGCGTATCACGGTCACATCGGCCGCTGGAGCGGCAAGCCGCTGCGGGTCGGTGCGCCGCTGAACGGCTCGGTCGATGGCGCGCGGCGCCAGGCGACGGTGTTGAACCATTCGGCAACGCACCTGCTCCACGCCGCGCTGCGCAAGGTGCTGGGCGACCACGTGACCCAGAAGGGCTCGCTGGTTGCGCCGGACCGCCTGCGTTTCGACTTTTCGCACTTCAAGCCGCTGACGCCCGAGGAATTGCGCACGATAGAGGATCTGGTCAATGCGGAGGTGCGGCGCAATGTCGAAGCCGAGGTCCGCCAGATGGGCTACCAGCAGGCGATCGATTTCGGTGCGATGGCGTTGTTCGGCGAGAAGTACGGCGATCAGGTGCGCGTGCTGAAAATGGGCGAGTTCTCGACCGAACTGTGCGGCGGCACGCATGTCGGCCGTACCGGCGACATCGGCTTGTTCAAGATCGTCGGCGAGACCGGCGTTGCGGCCGGCATCCGGCGCATCGAGGCGCTGACCGGTGCCGGAGCGCTGGCATTCGTCGCCGGCGAGGAAGCGCGGCTCGAGCAGATTGCCGCCCTGCTGTCGGCGAGCGACGCCGACGTCATCGACAAGCTGCGCCAGTTGTTCGAGCGGCAGAAAAAACTGGAACGCGAACTGGAAGGGTTGAAGACGAAGGCGGCCGGCGCCGCCACGCTCGACCTGGCGGAAAAAGCAAAAGATATACAAGGTATCAAGGTGGTCGCGGCGCGGCTCGACGGCGCCGACGCCAAAGCCCTGCGCGACAGCGTCGATCGATTCAGGCAGACGCTGGGCGACTGCGTGGTATTGCTGGCCGGTACGGCCGACGGCAAGGCGACGCTGGTGGCTGGCGTGAACGGCAAGGCGCTCCTGAAAGTCAGGGCAGGCGATCTCGTCGGCTTCGTCGCCCGGCAGATCGGCGGAAAAGGCGGCGGCCGTCCCGATCTGGCCCAGGGTGGCGGCGATGATTCGCCGCAGCTGGCGGTGGCGATCGAAGCGGTGCCGGCCTGGGTTGCCGAGCGCCTGACTTGAACCGCGTCACAGATACGTAACCTCCAGCTAACCGTTTTCGCGTTTCATTGCATGGACTTGGCGCGTAGGCTAGTATTCCGAAGGTTGCGTAGACTGCTCCAGCCATGGGGCGGCCGCCGGCGAGCACGACGGAAGCCGCGATCCTGACCCCGCCGGGTGTAGACAGGGAGTGTGCTCGACAGCGCTACCAGCTGCCGTGCAGATTCAAGGTGATTCTGTCGAGCGTTGTGGATGATTGCAGCGCGCACCCACTCGTCAGGAAGACGCAAAAAAACATGGATCCAAAGGAGCTAATGAGACATGCTGATTTTGACCCGCCGAGTCGGCGAAACCTTGATGATCGGTGACTCCGTGAGTGTTACGGTGCTCGGCGTCAAGGGCAACCAGGTCCGCATCGGGATCAATGCCCCGAAGGACGTGGCAGTCCATCGCGAAGAGATCTTCCAGCGCATCAAGCGCGAACAGGGCGGCGCCGGATCCGGAGAAGAGTCGCCTCCGCACAGCGGCTGAGCGGAGAGCTTCGGCGGTTGCGCAGCACGTCGGCGGGACGACCGCGGTTTTTGGCAAGTGTTCCGGTCGATTCGCCAGGCCAACCCCGCAATTCAATCCCCGGTGGAAGGCTCGCCGCGATATAATGCGCCGGCGGCTCAACCAGACCCCGCGGCTTTACCTGTCGGTGGTGTCAACTAGACTAGCGATTCAAATCGGAGAGGTGCCCGAGAGGCCGAAGGGGCTCCCCTGCTAAGGGAGTATAGGGTCAAAAGCTCTATCGAGGGTTCGAATCCCTCCCTCTCCGCCAGGACGATCGGCGCATTTGCCCAACATTCGCGCCTTTCACAAGTAAGCTTTGTTGCACGTTTGGGGTTGACGAAAATCGCGTCGCCCTGAATAATTCCGCTTCTTCGCGCCCGTAGCTCAGCTGGATAGAGTACCAGGCTACGAACTTGGTGGTCGGGAGTTCGAATCTCTCCGGGCGCGCCAGATTGGCGAAGGGTGCTGCAAGCACCCTTTTTGTTTGCACTGATGTTGCCCGCGCGGCGGGCGGCATCCTTCACGCGAGGTTGATGTTCGAAACGCGGCAAGCCGCGAAGGCAGGTTCGTCGAAATCCGTGCCCGCAGCTTTCGGGCGCAGCGCGGCGGGAATATGCTGGTATCGGCGGGGTATAGCTCAGCCTGGTAGAGCGCCAGCTTTGGGAGCTGGATGTCGAGAGTTCGAATCCCTCTACCCCGACCATTCGATCGGCGCGAGGGCAACGTGCGGATCAACACCGACATGGGTGCGCTAGACTTGTGAGCCACGCGCCTGTAGCTCAATGGATAGAGCACCGGCCTTCTAAGCCGGCGGTTGCAGGTTCGAGTCCTGTCGGGCGCGCCAAGCACGAGTTCGCTGAACAGCGATGCATTTGCGGCGGTGGGCGTGGCTCAGGATGAGGCAGGAGGCCCGAATGGCGATCGCTTCATGGACGAACCGAAGCGATGGCGCCGGACGATTTACAATGGTGGGCGTAGCTCAGTTGGTCGAAACCTGAGCGCTTGTGCGATGCGTTGAGCGCATCGCACGCGAAGGTTGAGGATGAGGCAGGATGCCGAATGGCGATCGCTTCATGGACGAACCGAAGCGATGGCGCCGGACGATTTACAATGGTGGGCGTAGCTCAGTTGGTTAGAGTACCGGATTGTGATTCCGGTTGTCGTGGGTTCGAATCCCATCGTCCACCCCACATGCCGGTAACGGTGAGGCAGGTACTGCTTCATCGGTGCCGTTTCCGCAACAGTGCGCGGGGCGGCTATCATGGATCGCACTGGGCGCGAGGTTTTGCCGGTTTTTGCGTGAATACGGGCCGTTAGCTCAATTGGTAGAGCAGCAGACTCTTAATCTGTTGGTTCTAGGTTCGAGTCCTAGACGGCCCACCATTTCGCAATTCCCCGCGACGACCCGCTTTTCCCCACCTGTTTGCTGCGCCAACCCTGACGATTGGAGCTGACGCGCGCCGGCACGGGGCGTTGCTGGCGCTCGGGCATTGCTATCATGTCCGGGCAAGCTGCCATGATGCCGGGTGGCTGCCGACCATGCGAAAGTGGCGGAACTGGTAGACGCACTGGATTTAGGTTCCAGCGGGGTGACCCGTGAGAGTTCGAGTCTCTCCTTTCGCACCACGCAGGCGCCGGCCAACAAATTGAACACCAGCTGGGCGGTTTCGGCCGCCAGGCAGATCGGATTTCGAGGAGCAACCATGCAAGTTTCGGTAGAGAATGTCGGCAAACTCGAGCGCAGGCTGACGGTGCGCATACCGGCCGGCGATTACGAGTCGCAGGTCAAGGCGCGTCTTGCGGAAGTTGCGCGCAATGTGCGCCTCAAGGGCTTTCGTCCCGGCAAGATTCCGCCGAAAGTCATCGAGCAGCGCTTTGGTTCGCAGGTTCGCGGCGAAGCGATTTCCGAGCTGATCCGCACGACCTTCCAGGAAGCCGTCGGGCAGCAGAACCTGCGCCCGGCGATGGCCCCGGAAATCAACACGACCGGCGAGCCGGCGGACGGCCAGATCGAATATACGGCCACGTTCGAGGTGTTGCCGGACGTCGGCCAGGTCGATGTCGGCAAGCTCGCCATCGTAAGGCCGGTCGCGCAGGTGGCCGACGTCGACGTCGACGCGATGATCGAAACGCTGCGCCAGCAGCGCCGTGCGTGGACCCCGGTCGAACGCGCGGCGCAGGCCGGCGACATGATCCTGTTCGAGTACTCGGCACAGGCCGGCGACGTACGCCACCCGGCCGAAGGGGCCGATCGTTCCGGCACAATCCTCGGATCCGGTGCGATGACCGCCGAACTCGAACAGCAGCTGGTCGGCCACGCGTCCGGCGAGCAACTGGCGTTCGACATGACATTTCCGGCGAATTTCCGCGTGACGGCACTGGCCGGCCAGCCGGCCCGGGTCGACGTGCGCATCTCGCGCGTCCAGGAGTCGCGTCTGCCGGACGTGGACGACGCCTTCATTGCCCAGTTCGGCATCCAGGAAGGCGGCATGGACAAGTTCCGCGCCGACGTGCGCGCAAATCTCGAACGTGAGCTCAAGGGCGTGCTCACGTCGCGTCTGAAGGCCGACGTGGTGCAGAAGCTGGTTGACGCGTATCCCGCCCTCGAGCTGCCGCAGCGCATGGTCGACAACGAGGCGCGGTCATTGGCTGAACAGGCCAAGGCCCAGGCGGCCCAGCAGGGCCAGGCGACCGTCGCGTCGGTACCCGATTCGTTCCTGGGCATGGCGCGCCGCCGCGTCGCCGCCGGCGTGCTGGTCGGCGAAATCGCGCGCCAGAACGGCGTTCGGCTGGACAACCGTCGCGTCGCCGAGGCACTGGCGTCGATCGCCACGACCTACGAGGAACCGCAACAGGTGGTTGAACTTTACCAGCGCGATCCCAACCTGATGAGCAGCCTGCAGAACCGTGTGCTCGAAGATCAGGTCGCCGACTGGATTGCCGAGCACGCGCAGACGACCGAACAGCAACTGACCTTCACCGAAGCGATGCGGCCCAACGGCTGAGTCGCCGAGCAACACGAGGACACATGACGATGAGCATCGAGCCGATCCGCAATCTCAACCTGGTACCGATGGTCGTCGAGCAGACCTCGCGCGGCGAGCGGGCCTATGACATCTACTCGCGCCTGCTCAAGGAGCGCGTGGTATTCATGGTCGGGCCGGTCGACGATTACATGGCCAATGTCATCGTCGCGCAGCTGCTGTTCCTGGAGTCGGACAATCCGGACAAGGACATCAACCTGTACATCAACAGCCCGGGCGGTTCGGTCACGGCGGGCCTGGCGATCTACGACACGATGCAGTTCATCAAGCCCGATGTCAGCACGATCTGCGTCGGACAGGCGGCGAGCATGGGTTCGTTCCTGCTCGCGGCCGGAACCAAGGGCAAGCGCTACTGCCTGCCCAACTCGCGCGTCATGATCCACCAGCCGTCCGGCGGGTTCTCCGGCATGGCGTCGGACATCGCGATCCACGCGAAAGAGATCCTGCAGATCAAGGGGCGCCTGAACGAGATGCTGGCCAAGCACTGCGGCAAGACCGTCGAGCAGGTGGAACGCGACGCCGACCGCGACTATTTCATGAGCGCCGCCGAGGCGCAGACCTACGGGCTCGTCGATGCCGTGCTCGAAAAGCGGCCTTCCGACACCGTAAAGACAGCCTGAGGCGTCGCCGGCGGGGCTTTCCCGACCAGCGGGCGGGCGACCGTGCCCGTCGCGCTGGATTTCGCTGGCGCTGTGCTATTCTCCTATTTGACATGTACTTGCAACCTACCCGAGGTTTGGCATGAGCGACGACCGGCAAAGCCGATCGGGTGACAGCAACAAGATCCTGTACTGCTCGTTCTGCGGGAAAAGCCAGCACGAAGTACGCAAGCTGATTGCTGGCCCCAGCGTTTTCATCTGCGACGAATGTGTCGAGCTTTGCAACGACATCATTCGCGAGGAACTCGAGGAAAAGGCGGCCGGTGCGCGCAGCCACCTGCCAAAGCCCAAGGAAATCATGGACGTACTGGATCAGTACGTCATCGGGCAGACGCGCGCGAAAAAGACGCTCGCCGTTGCCGTCTACAACCACTACAAGCGCATGGAATCGCGTTCGCGCCAGGACGAGGTCGAACTGGCAAAATCGAACATCCTGCTGATCGGTCCGACGGGCTCCGGCAAGACGCTGCTGGCAGAGACGCTGGCGCGCCTGCTCAACGTGCCCTTCACGATTGCCGATGCGACGACGCTGACCGAAGCCGGCTACGTCGGCGAGGACGTCGAGAACATCATCCAGAAGCTGCTGCAGAAGTGCGACTACGACGTCGAGAAGGCGCAGACCGGAATCGTCTACATCGACGAGATCGACAAGATCTCGCGCAAGAGCGAAAACCCGTCGATCACGCGCGACGTGTCCGGCGAGGGCGTGCAGCAGGCGCTGCTCAAGCTGATCGAGGGCACCGTGGCCTCGGTTCCGCCGCAGGGCGGCCGCAAGCATCCGCAGCAGGAATTCCTGCAGGTCGACACGAAGAACATCCTGTTCATCTGCGGCGGTGCGTTCTCCGGCCTCGACAAGGTGATCCAACAGCGATCGGAGTCGACCGGCATCGGCTTCGGCGCCGAGATCCGCAGCAAGGTCAACCGCAGCAACCTGGGCAAGGTGCTGGCCGATGTCGAGCCAGAGGACCTGGTCAAGTACGGTCTTATTCCCGAATTCGTCGGCCGCCTGCCGGTCGTCGCGACGCTCGAGGAACTCGACGAGTCGGCACTGATCAAGATACTGACCGAGCCGAAGAACGCGATCGTCAAGCAGTTCAAGCGCATGTTCGAGATGGAGGGCGTCGAACTCGAGTTCCGCAATGAAGCGCTCGGCGCAGTCGCACGCAAGGCCCTCAAGCGCAAGACCGGTGCGCGCGGCCTGCGCACGATTCTCGAACAGGTGCTGCTCGACACGATGTACGAACTGCCGTCGCTCGAACACGTCAGCAAGGTCGTGGTCGACGATGCCGTCATCAACGGCAACGCCGAGCCGTACCTCATCTATCGCGGGATGCAGTCGCGCGCTGTCGCCGAATGACGCCCGCGTTGGGCCTCCCCTAGCGGGAGTAGGGCGAGTTTTATTCCATTCTCGAACACTCCTCATTGGCTGCTCGCTGGTCATTCCGGCGTAAGCCGGAATCAGTGCCTTGTTCGTATCTTCACCAAGTGCAGGGCTTTCACTCGCCCTGCGGGCGAGCGACCTACTTTTGGCATTGCCCAAAAGTAGGCAAAAGGCTAGGCACCGGACGCGGTGTTTTGCCGCGCTTCGTGCGCGGCAAATTCCCTGCGCTTCTCGCCCGCGCCGGGTTGCTCAGACAGTACGTCCATGTACTGCTTCGCAAGCACGGCGATCCATCGCCGCGCCCCTGCGGGCATTTTCCGGCGCGGGCTGCGATGCTCGGCACCGCGAACGGCGCCGTTGACCCCCGAATCCGTGCGTCCCTGCACTACGTCGAGGAATGCGAATACGTCTGGTGATGCGAGTTCTCGGCTTCTGCGGCAGGAAGCCGCCCAGCCGGGGCCCCCTGTGGCGCGGCGAGGGTGCGCAGGATCAGTCCGAAGGAGGCCGCGCACGACGCGCGGCCGTTCGCTGAATGTACACGGACGTACATCCAGCGAACCCCGGAGCACCCTCGCGCACTCGCAGGGCAGGATGCCCGCAGAGCGCGCCACCGGGGGTGGCCTTCTCTTTGGTTACTTTCTCTTGGCCACACAAGAGAAAGTAACCCGCTCGCCGTCGGTGAGCGGAAGCTCTGCTCTTGTCATGAACCTTGCAAACCCCGTCACAGACCTCACTTGACGATTAACCCCCGTGCGATCACGCTGCGAGCGTGTCGGGCGAATCGATCTGGCAGTTCAGGAATCGGAATGGAAAAAGCCGCAAAAACACAATCTGTCGCGAGCAATGACATCAGCGAACTGCCGGTGCTGCCGCTGCGCGATGTCGTCGTCTATCCACACATGGTCATCCCGCTGTTCGTCGGCAGGGAAAAGTCGGTGCGTGCGCTCGAGATTGCCATGGAGGGTGACAAGCGCATCCTGCTGGTCGCTCAGCGCAGTCCGGATGTCGACGATCCGCAAGCCGGTGATCTGTATTCGATCGGCACGGTCGCCACCGTGCTGCAACTGCTCAAGCTTCCGGACGGAACCATCAAGGTCCTGGTCGAAGGCGCTTCGCGCGCGGAGATCGTCAACGTCACGGACCGCGAAGGCCTGTTGATCGGCTTCGTGCGCACGCTCGATGCGGCGTATACGCGCGAATCGCGCGAGATCGAGGTCGTGTCGCGCTCGCTGGTGTCGATGTTCGAGCAGTTCGTGAAGCTGAACCGCAAGATTCCGCCCGAGCTGCTGACGACACTCGCCGGCATCGATGACTCGAGCCGCCTCGGCGACACGATTGCGGCACACCTGTCGATCCGCCTGCAGGACAAGCAGCGCGTGCTGGAGACCGTCGATGTCGGCGATCGCCTGGAGATGCTGCTCGGCTTCGTCGACGGCGAGATCGACGTACAGCAGATCGAGAAGCGCATCCGCGGACGCGTCAAGTCGCAGATGGAGAAGAGCCAGCGCGAGTACTACCTCAACGAACAGATGAAGGCGATCCAGAAGGAACTGGGCGAGAGCGAAGACGCGCCGAACGAAGTCGAAGACCTCGGCAAGAAGATCCAGAAGGCCGGCATGCCCAAGCCCGTCGAGGCGAAGGCGAAGGCGGAGCTGAACAAGCTCAAGCAGATGTCGCCGATGTCGGCCGAGGCGACCGTCGTGCGCAACTACATCGACTGGCTGGTGGGCGTGCCGTGGAAGAAGCGCAGCAAGGTGCGGCGCGACTTGAAGCAGGCAGAAGTCGTGCTCGACGAAGACCATTTTGGCCTGGAAAAGGTCAAGGAGCGCATCGTCGAGTATCTCGCGGTGCAGCAACGCGTGAAGAAGATGAAGGGTCCGATCCTGTGCCTGGTCGGGCCGCCGGGCGTGGGCAAGACCTCGCTCGGCCAGTCGATCGCGCGTGCGACCAACCGCAAGTTCGTGCGCATGTCGCTCGGCGGTGTGCGCGACGAGGCCGAGATCCGCGGCCATCGCCGCACCTACATCGGCTCGATGCCGGGACGCATCGTGCAGAACATGTCGAAGGTCGGCACGCGCAATCCGCTGTTCGTGCTGGATGAAATCGACAAGATGTCGATGGATTTCCGCGGCGATCCGTCGTCGGCGCTGCTCGAAGTGCTCGACCCGGAGCAGAACCACACGTTCAACGATCATTATCTCGAGGTCGATTTCGACCTGTCCGAGGTGATGTTCATTGCGACGGCCAATTCGCTGAACATTCCCGGCCCGCTGCTCGACCGCATGGAGGTCATTCGCATCCCGGGCTATACCGAGGAAGAGAAGATCAACATCGCGCAGCGCTACCTGATGTCCAAGCAGGTCAAGGCCAACGGCTTGAGGCCCGAGGAAATCCACGTCGCCGAATCCGCGATCCGCGACATGATCCGCTACTACTCGCGCGAGTCGGGCGTGCGCAACCTCGAGCGCGAGCTGGCCAAGATCTGCCGCAAGGTGGTCAAGGAGCTGACGCTGGCTGCCGACAAGAGCAAGGCGACCGGCAAGACGGTCAGGCGCGGCAAGGCCAACATCACCAGCAAGAACCTCGAGCACTACCTGGGCGTGCGCAAGTTCACTTACGGGCGCGCCGAACAGCAGAACGAGGTTGGACTGGTCACCGGCCTGGCCTGGACCCAGGTCGGCGGCGACCTGCTCAGCATCGAGGCGACGGTCGTGCCCGGCAAGGGCAAGCTGATCCACACCGGCCAGCTCGGGGACGTGATGCAGGAATCCATCCACGCCGCCTTGTCCGTCGTTCGTGCGCGGGCGGACCGGCTCGGCATCGATCCGGAGTTCCACCAGAAGCACGACCTGCACATCCACGTACCGGAGGGGGCCACACCGAAGGATGGACCGAGCGCAGGTATCGCGATGTGCACGGCACTGGTATCGGCGCTGACCAAGGTGCCGGTCCGTTCGGAAGTGGCGATGACGGGTGAGATCACGCTGCGCGGCCGCGTGCTGCCGATCGGCGGACTCAAGGAGAAGCTGCTGGCGGCGCATCGCGGCGGCATCGAAACCGTGATCATCCCGGACGAGAACGTCAAGGATCTGGCCGACATCCCGAAGAACGTCACCGAGTCGCTCAGCATCCGACCGGTGCGCTGGATCGACGAGGTGCTCGACATCGCGCTGGAACGGCCGCTGACGCCGAATAATGCAAAAGTGGAAGATGCGGCAAAAGCGGCGGCATCGGATACGCCGAAGGAGCCGGTCGCACCGACGCCGGTTCGACCGCACTGACTTTTTCCCGCGCGCGGCGAACGCGTCCGTCCGCCCATCTTCGACCCCTCCCGCAAGGAGGGGTCATCGTTGCATCGTTTCGACGTTTCAGCGCGTCCGCGCCGGCGACGCGCGACATGCAACTTTCCAACTATCGTGTCAAGCGGCGGCGGTCGATTCGGGCAAGAATCGGCGTATCGGAAAAATGCCTGCAGCCCGCGCCACGCTTGATGTTGCGCCGGATGGAGGGGGCTGGTATAAAGTCTGCGCCGCGATCCACGAGGACACCAGAGTCCGGGCGATCGCGGGGTAGCGAGGCAGTGTCATCAAGCTCGCGCAATGCATAATTACCTGCGTCGCAAAAATTCAACAACGCGTTGCGGTCGCTGATTCAAAAGTCGGGAGACATAAATGAACAAAGCTGAATTCGTTTCTGCCGTGTCCGATGCCGCCGGCCTGAGCAAGGTTGACGGTGCCAAGGCCGTGGAGGCCTTCATCGAAACCGTCAAGAAGGCACTGAAGAAGGGCGACACTGTCGCGCTCGTCGGTTTCGGCACGTTCGTCGTGCGCAAGCGCGCTGCCCGTACCGGCCGCAATCCGCGAACCGGTCAGCAGATCAAGATCAAGGCTTCGAAGAATCCGTCTTTCAAGGCTGGCAAAGCGCTCAAGGATGCAATAAACTAATGCGCTTTCGTCTTGTTGGGTGCTTAGCTCAGCGGTAGAGCGTCGCCCTTACAAGGCGAGGGTCGGGGGTTCGAAACCCTCAGCACCCACCAATCGTTGAATGCGGCAAGTAGCACGAGAAGTCCGGCCCATGACCGGACTTTCGATTACTCCGCAGAAAGCACGGCCGGCGCTGGCGCGCTTTTGCTCAAGGAAACGCGGAGTGGTAGTTCAGCTGGTTAGAATACCGGCCTGTCACGCCGGGGGTCGCGGGTTCGAGTCCCGTCCACTCCGCCACGATCCGAAAGGGCGCCGTAACAGGCGCCCTTTTTTTTCGCGATTTCCAACTCGGTTTTCGCGATGTGTGTATGAATATACAAGTATAAATTATCGGGCGCTTGCCGGCGCCCCAACGAAACCGGATTGCGGGCCTCACCATGCTGCAGACACTTCACGACAGGTTTTCGGGTGTGATCGCCAAGTTCGTGCTTGGCGTCATCGTCATCGTGTTCGGCGGATTCTTCGGCATCGAGTCGTACATGAATCCGCGCTCCGAGACGTACGTCGCCCGCGTCAATGGACATGAAATCTCGCAGGACGAGTTCCGTGATCGCTACAACCAGTATCGCTCGCAGATGCAGCGCATGTACGGCAAGCAGTTCGATGCGCTCGCGTTCGACACGCCGCAGCGCAAGCGCGAGATGCTCGACCAGATGGTCAACGAGCAGTTGATCGTCGATGCGAACGAGAAAATGGGCGCGGCCGTTCCGCCGGCACGCATCCAGAGCACGATCATGCAGGAGCCGAGCTTCCAGGTGGACGGGAAGTTCGACAAGGAACGCTATCGCCTGGTGCTGGCCGCCAGCCAGAAGAGTCCGGAGTGGTTTCAGGAGCAGGTGCGGCACGACCTGGCGGTGCGCCAGATTCCGCTTGAACTCACGCGCAGCAGCGTCATCACCGATGCCGAGGTCGACGCCTACCTGCGGCTGCGCGATCAGACGCGCGACTTTCGTTTCGTCAAGCTCGACAAGCCGACGGCCGACATCAAGGTTGCCGACGCCGATATCGAGGCGTACTACAAGGACCATGGCGACGAGTTCATGACGCCGGAACGCGTGGCGCTGGAATACGTCGAGGTCGATGCCGCGAAGATCCAAGCGGACGTCAAGGCCGACGACGCCACGCTGAAGCAGAAATACGACGAGCAGAAAAGTCGCTTCGTGACGCCCGAGCAGCGCCTGGCTTCGCACATCCTGGTCAAGGTCGATGCCAATGCCGATGCGGCGGCGCAGAAAGCGGCGCTCGAGCAGGCGCAGGCGATCGCTGCCGAAGCCAAGAGCGGCAAGGATTTCGCTGCCCTGGCAAAAGCCGATTCCGCCGATCTGGGCTCCAAGGCGCAGGGCGGTGATCTCGGCTGGCTGGAAAAGGGCGTCACCGACCCGGCTTTCGAGAGCGCGCTGTTCGCGCTCAACAAGGGCGACATTTCCGATCCGGTGAAGACCGACGAGGGCTATCACATCATCCAGCTGCGCGATGTGCGGCCGGAAAAGGTACGCCCGTTCGACGAGGTGAAGGCCGAGCTGAGCAAGCAGTACGTCGATTCGGAGCGCGAGCGGCTGTACAGCGAAACCTCGGGCAAGCTGATCGATGCGGTCTATCAGGATCCGACGTCGCTGGCCGCGGCAGCCAAGGAACTGGGATTGCCGTTGCAGAAGACCGGCCTGTTCACGCGCGCCGGCGGTGAAGGTATCGCGGCGAATCCCGCGGTCGTCAAGGCTGCGTTTTCCAGCACCGTGCTGACCGAAGGCAACGCCTCCGATCCGGTGGAACTGGGTCCGAACCATATCGTCATCGTGCGCGTCGATCAGCACGAGAAGTCGGTGGCGAAACCGCTCGAACAGGTGCGCGATCAGATCAGCAAGAAACTCATCGACAAGCAGATTGCAGCGCAGGCGAAGGAACAGGCCGGCGTGCTCTATGCGCGCTTGGCAAGAGGCGAAACGCTCGAGCAGATCGCCGCCCCGCTGAAGCTCAAGGTCGAGCAGGAAAAAGACATCGGCCGCAGCGCGGTAAATCTGGATCAGGCGTTGGTTGGCGAGGTGTTCAAGCTGGCCCGCCCCCAGGAAAGCAAGCCGACGACGGCGCAGGTGGCCCTCGCGAACGACGCCTACGCGCTGGTCGCGCTCGACGCGGTCAAGGATGCCGATCCGGCCAAGCTCGACGCCAAGTCACGCGAGGCCGCACGCAACCAGCTGACCCAAAGCTTCGGCGAGGAAGCCGTGCGTGGATACGTCGACACCCTGCGCAAGGGCGCGAAGATAGAAATCGCCGAAGATCGGCTGCAGTAGGGGCAGGGCCGGGGGCCGACACTCGAACGCGAACGCGCTTGCGTCCCTCACCCCTGGGCCTTCAGATCAAATCCCCGTCATCCCCAAGGTGTTGTAACCGGCGTCCACGTAGGTGACTTCGCCGGTGATCCCCGACGCAAGATCCGAGCACAGGAATGCCGCCGCGTTGCCGACCTCGTCGATGCTCACGCTGCGACGCAATGGCGCGTTGTGTTCGACGTGCTCGAGCATCTTGCGAAAATTGGCGATGCCGGCGGCGGCGAGTGTCTTGATCGGCCCGGCCGAGATCGCGTTGACGCGGGTGCCCTCCGGGCCGAGGTTGAACGCGAGATAGCGCACGGCGGCTTCGAGGCTCGCCTTGGCCAGCCCCATCACGTTGTAGTTGGCCAACGCGCGCTCGGCGCCCAGGTAGGTCAGCGTGAGAATCGCTCCGCTGCGTCCCTTCATCATCGGACGTGCTGCCTTGGCCAGCGCCGGCAGGCTGTATGCGGAGATATCGTGCGCGATGCGGAAGTTTTCGCGCGTCAGGCCGTCGAGGAACTCGCCGGCCAGCGCGTCGCCGGGTGCAAAGCCGATCGAGTGCACGAGTATGTCCAGGCCGTCCCAGTGCTTGCCCAGTTCGCTGAACAGGGTCGAGACCTGCGTGTCGTCGGTCACGTCGCAAGGCAGCACGATATTGGAACCGAAGCTGTTCGCCGCCTCGTCGACGCGAGGCTTGAGCTTGTCGTTGACATAAGTGAACGCCAGCTGCGCGCCTTCCCGATGCATGGCGTTGGCGATCCCCCACGCGATCGAACGCTGGCTGAGGATGCCGGTGATCAGCGCGCGCTTGCCGTGCAGAAATCCCATGTTGCCTCCGCAGTGAATTTGGTCGTCGGCGCCTGGCGCCGCAAGCGGCGTATTTTAGCCGAGATCGCTGCCTGCACGCTGGTGGCGGGAGGAGCGATGGCTGCGGCGATCAGCGTCGACCTTCGTTGCCGGGTTCGTTCAACAACAGGTGCTGGCCCAGGCGCAACGTCGCATTTTTCGTGAGCCCGTTCCAGCGCAGAAGATCGTCGACATGCAGGCCGTAGCGATGCGCGATATCCCACAGCGTGTCTCCGGCATGCACGACGAGCGAGTCGGGCGGCTCGGCCAGGCTGTCGTCGCCGGACGGCGGAGCCGGCTCGGCAACGGCAAGATCGGTGTCTTTGGCCATGCCGGGCAGCAGCAGCCGCGTGCCCGGCGGCAGCGCGGCATCGGCCTTGACGCCGTTGACCGTGGCCAGGGCCGTGGGATCGACGTCGCCGAGCATCGCAAACAGGTCGACGGTTTCGGTTTGCTTGAGCACCACTTCGTGCCAGTTGCGCCAGACGTATTGTGGCAGTTTGCCGAGCGTCTGCTCGACTGCCAGGCGCCGCGTAGCGGGAATCAGCAACTGGAACGGGCCGTTGGCCGGCATCTGCCCGCGCAGGAAACCCGGATTCAACTGGCGCAGGCGCGACAGTTCGATGCCGGCCAGGCGCGCGGCCAGTTGCAGGTCGACCGGAGCGGGCAGGTCGAGCACGACCACGGGATCGTCGACCTGCGGCTCGGGCAGGCGTACGTGGAAGCGCGCCGGGTCGGCGACGATGCACGACAAGGCCAGCAGTTTGGCCAGGTGATCGTGCGTGCCGGAACTGACGGCCAGGCGTCCCAGTTCGCGCGCCGACCAGCCGTCGTGCGGGCGCTTGCCCAGCAGCGCCCGCACTTTGTAGAAGCCGGCATTGAAGGCCATGTCGGCCATGCGCCAGTCGCCGAACTCGTCATGGTAGCGGCGCAGCAGGTCGATTGCGCCGAGGGTCGAGGCATATATGTCGAGACGGCCGTCGTAATCCGGCGCGATGCGGAGGCCCGCTTCCAGCGCCGTGTCCGGCATCAGCTGCCAAATTCCGGCCGCGCGGTCCCCGCTCGAGGCGATCGGCGTGTAGTTGCTCTCCAGGTACGGCAGGAAGGCAAACTCGCCCGGCAGCCGATGCCGCTCGAGCTGGTCGACAACCAGAAGCAGGTAAGGCATGGCTTCGGCGAGCGAGTCGGAGAACTCGCGCGGGCTCTGCGCATACATGCGCGTCCAGTGCTGGACCGCCGCGTTGTAGTTGCAGGCCGGAATCTCGAAGGTTGCACGCAGCCTTGGCCACGGCGAAGCCGGGGCAGGCGGTGCCGCCGGCAAGACCGGTTTTGGCGGCGGAGCGGCGGCCTCCTGTGCCGGCGCCGGCGGCGGCGTCGCAGGAGCGGCCACCGGCTCCACGCGCGGAGCATTGCCGGCGCAAGCTGCCAGCAGCAGGCAGGCGCCGCCCAGGGTCGTGCAGCAAGCGCCGAAGACGGCCAGGCGCAGGTCGCGCGCCTTCGACTCCCCGACGAACCGCGGACGCCTCACGTCGACGCGGCTCCCGTTGCCGTTGCCGCGCACGTTTGCACACCATGCTGGCTGCGTGCACCGCGTACGCGGACGCTGTGAAGTCTGACCATGCGGCTGACACCGTCGCGGCGTGCTGCCAGCCGCAGGGGCCGGAACTATATCAGTTTGCCCCCGGCGGACGCCCGTGATCGCTGATGCACCGCAACAACGGCTTAACCTTCGACGCCGTTTCCCGCACAATCCGTGCTCCGACGCTCAGGCACGTGCTGAATGACGCCCGATCAATCCCGCCTCTACGCGCAGGGACCATTGATGACCCTGTTGCGGTGCGAGCTGGCGATGCTCGAATCGATCCTCGGTGGCGTATTCGGCGTATGGGGGCTGCACATGCGGCCGCACCGGCAGGCCCCCACCGGCCTGCCGCCGCACCTGCTCAGCGCCATCAACGAGTTGTCGCTGGCGGCAGACGGGACGCTGGAAGGCGACACGCGTTGCGAACCCCAGCGGCTGCCCTTCGCGAGCGAAAGCTTCAAGCTCGTCATCGCGCAGCACGTACTCGAGCAGACCGCCGCACCGGACGAGGTTGCCGGAGAGATTGCGCGAGTGCTGGCGGCCGAAGGCATCGCGCTGATGTTCGGTTTCAATCCCGCGAGTCTGTGGCGTCCGTGGCTTGCGCGGCGACTGCCTGGCAACTGGCGGTTCCATGCAGCCTCGGGCTGGCGCGACGTGCTGGCTCGCGCCCGCCTCGATGTCCTGCAGGTGCGCTACTCCGGTCTGTGGAGTCCCTGGGCGGCTGGCGACGGGCCGCCGAACGAAACGGCTGTACGCTGGCCACGGCCGCTCGGCCGGTTTTGCGGCAGCTGGCTGCTGCTGGCCCGCAAGCGCCACAGCGCGCTCACGCCATTGCGTCTGGCCGCGGTTCGCTCCGACCTGAAGATGAAGCCGAGCTTCGTGCCCGGCACGCGCCGGGAGTGTGCATGACGGCGGCCGCGCCGCCGGTCGAGATGTTCACCGACGGCGCCTGCCTCGGCAATCCGGGTCCGGGCGGCTGGGCCGTATTGTTGCGTTACCGGGCGATCGAACGCATCCTGTCCGGCGGCGAGCCGGAAACGACGAACAATCGCATGGAACTGATGGCCGCCATCGCCGGGCTCGAGGCGTTGAAGAAGCCGTCGAACGTGCGCCTGACGACCGATTCGCAATACGTCAAGCAGGGGATCGAATTGTGGCTGGCGCGCTGGCAGGCCAACGGTTGGCGAACGGCCGATCGCAAGCCGGTGAAGAACCAGGATCTGTGGCAGCGCTTGAGCGTTGCCGCGGGAATGCATCATGTAACGTGGCACTGGACGCGCGGGCATTCCGGCCACGCCGAGAACGAGCTGGTGGACCAGCACGCGCGCCAGGCGGCGGAGCGTGCCGCGGCGGCGCGGTAAGTCGTTCGAGGCATTGCGCGGCTGCGTAGTCTTTCAATGAGGTGGCAATGCGTCAGGTCGTGCTCGATACGGAAACCACGGGACTGGAAGTCGGCAAGGGTCATCGCCTGATCGAGATCGGCTGCATCGAACTGCTCGAACGCCGTCCGACGCAGCGCCGCTTTCATCGTTACCTCAATCCGCAGCGCGCGATCGACGAGGGCGCAAGGGCGGTTACCGGCATCAGTGACGAATTCCTGCTGGACAAGCCGCTGTTCGCGCACGTGGCGGCCGAGTTGCTCGAGTTCATCGGCGACGCCGAGCTGATTATCCACAACGCCGCATTCGATCTGGCCTTTATCGACGCGGAATTGACCCTGGCCGGCCTGCCGCACTGCCGGCTGGCCGGCCGCCAACCGGTGCTCGATACGCTGGCGCTTGCGCGCGAGAAATATCCGGGTCAAAAAAACAGTCTCGATGCGCTCTGCCGGCGGCTGGAGGTCGACAATACGCACCGCGAGTTGCACGGCGCGTTGCTCGACGCCGAATTGCTCGCCGACGTGTACCTGGCGATGACGACCGGGCAGGGCGACCTGGGCCTTGCGGCGGTGGTCAGCGCGATGACGCCCATACGCGAAGCAGTTCGTGCGACCGCGCGTGCCGCGTTGAAGGTGCTCGTCGCGACGGCCGATGAAGTTGCCGCGCACGCCGCGCGCCTGAGCTCGATCGACAACGCCAGCAAGGGACGTTGCCGCTGGCGCCTGTCGTAGGCGCAAAGCCATTGCAATTTCGCGCGCCGTGGCCTGAAAATGCATTACCGCAGGGACCATGCGGCGGAGACCGCCAGACTGGGGAGTATGGCAATGAGAGCGCTACTGGGTTCCTTGTTGTTGCTCGCTGCAGCCAGCGCCTGCGCCGAAACGGCGGTCGAAGCGATCGCGGCCCACAGGCACATGGGCGTGGCCACCTGCAGCAACAGCGTTTGTCACGGCGCCTCGCAGCCGTTCCGCGATTCGGACGTGATGCAGAACGAATTTGCGATCTGGCAGGAATTCGATCCGCACGCCAGGACCTATGCCACGCTGTCCAAGCCCGAGGCGAAGGCCATCACTGCCAAGCTCGGACTCGGCGACCCGACGCAGGCGAAGGTCTGTCTGGATTGCCACAACGACAACCAGCCGGCCGACCGGCGCGGCGAGCGTTTCCAGGTCTCCGACGGCGTGGGCTGCGAAGCCTGCCACGGCGGTGCGGAGCTGTGGCTCAACGCGCATGCCGATCGCAGCGTCACCCACGCCGACAATCTCGCCAAGGGCATGTACCCGACCGACGATCCGATCAAGCGCGCGCAGTTGTGCCTGTCATGCCACATGGGCGAGAAGGAACGCATGATCACGCACTGGATCATGGGCGCCGGCCATCCGCGCCTGTCATTCGAACTGGATACGTTCACTTGGCTGCATCCGCACTACAAGATCGGCGACAAGTGGATCAAGCGCAAGGGCGAGTGGAACGGGGTGCGCGACTGGGCAGTCGGCCAGGGCGTGGCTGCCGAAAACCTGCTCGACCTTCTGCTCGATCCGAAGACCGGCTCGAATGGCCTTTTCCCCGAGCTGGTGCTGTTCGATTGTCATGCCTGTCACAAGCTGATGCAGGGCAGGAAGTGGGGCCCGCGCCAGGGCACGGGGCTGGGTCCGGGCGTGGTGCGCCTCAACGATGCAAACCTCGTGATGTTCCGCTACGTGCTGGCACCGGTCGACAAGGCAGCGGCGCAGCGCGTGCTCGACGAGACGCGTGCGCTGCACCGTGCGACCACCGAAAGCCGCGACGCAACGTCGGTTGCCGCGCGCCGCTTGCGCGCAACGCTGGCCGACCTGCTGCCGCGCGTGGCCAAGTACGACTATGACGCGGCATCGCTGGACCAGATCCTTGCCGCGGCCGTGGCCGACGCCGAGCGCGGCGAGTTCCGCGACTTCGCGGCGGCCGAACAGGTCGCGATGGCGTCGCAGTCGGTCGTCGTCGCCTTCGAGAACGACGGGAAGCTCGACAAGGACCGTGCGGCGAAACTGCACGCCCGGCTCGATGCGTTGTACGACGCGGTCAAGGACGAGAACAACTACGCCATGGCCCGCTTCAATGGTGCGCTCAAGGACCTGCGCACGGCAGCGCCGTAGTACGATTCCGCGCATGAGTCCGCGATGTCCCGGCGCCCGCCGGGACTGCCGCTTGCCGTTGCCGGCCCACGATCGAAAACGCACGACCGACAGAACGTGAGCGACGACGTCCGGATCCCTGGTTATCGCGTGCTGCGGACGCTTGGCGTCGGCGGCATGGCGACCGTATACCTCGCCGAGCAGCAGTCGCTCGAGCGCGAGGTCGCGCTCAAGGTCATGGCTCCGACGCTCGCGGCCAGCGCGGACTTCTGCCAGCAGTTCCTGAAGGAAGGCCGCATCACGGCGAAGCTGAGCCATCCGAACCTCGTCACGGTTTACGACATCGGTTCTCACGACGGCGTCTACTACATGGCCAGCGAATATCTGCCGGCCGGTTCATTGCGCGAGCGCCTGGACGCGGGACTCGGTGTCACGGACGCCTTGGAAATCGCCCGCGACATCGCATCGGGGCTGAGCTACGCGCATGAAATGGGCTTCGTGCATCGCGACGTGAAGCCCGGCAACATCCTGTTCCGCAACAACGGCTCGGCCGTGCTGGCCGACTTCGGCATTGCCAAGGCGATCAAGTCGGTCAGCACGATGACGATGGCGGGAAACGCCATCGGCACGCCCGATTACATGAGTCCCGAGCAGGCCCAGGCGAACCTCGTCGACGGCCGCACCGACCTGTACAGCCTCGGCGCAGTCCTGTTCGAGATGTTGACCGGCAGCAAGCCGTACATCGCCAGGGATCCGTACGCGGTCGCACTGCGGCACGTCACCGATCCGGTACCATCGTTGCCGGAAGGCATGGCATGGCTGCAGCCGTTGATCGACATGATGATGGCGAAGGATCGCGAGCAGCGCTGCCCGACCGGCGACGTATTCATAGCCGCCTGCGACGAACTGCTCGGCGGCCACCCGGAATACACGCTGCGGCAAAAGAGCGTCACGCCGCCGCCGCAGCCCGCATCGTTGCCCAGGGCGAGCAAGGGCCGCCTCATCGCGCAGGCAGGCGTGGCCCGCATCCGCCGCTTCGCGCCGTTCGTGCTGCTGGTACCCGTCGTGGCGCTCCTGCTCGTCTGGCGCGGTCGCGCACCCGACAGGCCTGCGGCCGTACCTGCTGCGACCGAGGCGCCGGGCCGCAGTCCCGCGCTGCCTGCCGGCCCGCCGCTGGCACCGCCGATGCCGGCCGAGCCGGTGGCGGCCCCGGCCGGTTCGACCGGATTGGAGCGGATCGACACGGCGACGCTGCTGGCGCGCGCCGGCGGTTACCTCGAACTGGGTTTTGCCAGCGGCGACGGCCGTCGCTTCGCTTTTCCCGATGGCGACAACGCGATCGACCTGTTCCGCGAGGTGCTGCGGCGAGATCCGGCCAATCCGACCGCTACGCAAGGGTTGGCGCGCATCGTCGCGTTCTACCGGACCAACGCACAGAGCATGCTGGCGCGCGGGCTGGATTCGACCAGCGCCGACCTCGTCGAAAAGGGTCTGCGCGCGCAGCCCGACGACGCCGTGCTGCTGAAACTCAAGGCCGACCTCGCCGCCAGGGCAGCCGCACAGGGCAACAACTGAAGCGCTGCTGCCGTCAGCGATTGCGGACCAGGATCACCGTGACGTTGTCCGAACCGCCGCCGTCGAGCGCAGCGAGAATCAGGTGGTCGACGCATTCCTGCGCGGAAAGGTCGCTGCGGGCCAGTACCGTGGCTATCTGGCTGTCGTCGACCTCTTCGGTCAGACCGTCGGAGCACAGCAGGATCTGCATGCCGGTGCCGAGCGTGCCGCGGATCGTTTCGACGCGCAGGCTCTGCGGATCGGTGACGCCGAGCGCCTGGGTGACGACATTGCGGTGCGGGTGGGTGCGTGCCTGCTCGTGCGTGATGGCGCCTTGCTGGATCAGTTCCTGCACGTACGAATGGTCCTGCGACAGCTGCTTGAGCGCGCCGTTCCACATGTATACGCGACTGTCACCGACCCAGCAGACCTCGTAGTCGGTGCCGCGCAGGCGCAATGCGGCGATGGTGGTGCCCATCGGCAGCGCTTCGGCCTTCTTGCTGGAATGGTGGATGATCTCTTCGTCGGCGCGCTGCACGGCCTGCGCCAGCGGCACGTTTTCCTTGATCTCGTGGACCAGCGTATCGCGCGCCAGCGCGCTGGCTACTTCGCCGTGTTCATGCCCGCCCATGCCGTCGGCGACGAGCCACAGACCCAGCTCCGAGTCGGCATAATACGTATCTTCGTTATGCTCGCGGCGCAGGCCGACATGGGTGTTATGTCCGAACTCAATCATGCGTCGACCGATATCCAGCGGAATCCCCACGGGCCCGCCACGCTGAGCCGGCAGGAGCTATAGCATGCCGTGCCGCCGGGCAGGCGCGCAAGCGGCAGTGCGCAACCGCACTGCCGCCGACGTGGTCAGAATTCAATGCGGAATCCCGCCTCGAACCGGTTGAGGTGCCCGCCGGTCAATCCGCCGACATACTCGTAGGCCAGGTAGCCGGAACGTCCCTGCGGCCAGAGGGCGTTCAATCCCAGCCCGACGTTGTAGAAATTGTGGTCCAGGCGGGGATCGCTGACGACGATCTCGGTCTGCGTCGGGTCGGACACGAAGCGCGACACGACCACCTGCGGGTCGGTCTTGAAGTCGTGGTTGAACTCGAGGCGGGCGTTCGGCACCAGCACGCCCCAATTCTGGCTCGCCGTATAGGAGAACAGGGCGCCGATCACGCCGATTTCGTTCGTGCGCGAGCGCGAGTCGACCTCGGTCGCCAGGCCGAACCCGGGCGCGCTCGAGGCGATCGATTCGGTGAAACCGTCCAGGCTCAGGTGCGACCAGGTGCCGCGCAGGTAGGGACTGAACTGCAGCGCACCGCTGTTGAAGTCGCGGCCCAGGGTCAGGTTGAAGGACTGCTGGTCGCCGCCGGGCGACGCCCTGGCGACCTGATTGATGGACGTGGTGCCGCCGCTGCCGTCGATCGCCGCTATCTGGTAGATGATGTTTCGGCGCAGGTCGAAATTGAGCTGGTTGAATTCGAGCGAGCCCTGCACGTAGAAATCGTTGCCGTGGTACCAGACGAAGTAGCCGTTGACGCTGTAGCCGTCGACATCGAGCTTGCCGGCATCCAGGTCGAGATCGGACGAGTCGTTGTTGTAGCCCAGCGCGACGCCGGCGACGAAATTGTCGTTGAAGCGGTAGTCGACGCCGGCAGTCAGCGATGCGCCGTCGAAGTCGAAGCCGGGTCGCGACTGGTTCGCGGCGAACGTGCCGCGCGTGATCATGCCGTTGGCGAAGAAGCCCCAGCGGCTGAACGAGGCGCCGGCTTCGGCATCCTGCCCCGGATCCTTGCGGAACGCATCGCCGAGCGTGGCCAGCGACAGCGCCTTGCCGTCATTGACGATGCCGACGCCGCCGAGGCTGACGCCCTGCACGCCGGCGCGCAGCGCGCCCATGCGCGCGGTCAGGTTGGCCGACTGGGACGACTGCACGTTGTTCGACATCTGGCTCTGCGGCTGCGTCTTGTTGTTCAACATCGCTTCGAGTGCCGTCGGAATCTCGCTGCGTCCGGCGCCGACGACGATTTCCGAGCAGCGATTGAGAAAGTCCTTCTGCGGATCGCTGATCGGCGTCTGCGACGTCGCCAGCGTCGGACACGCGACGTCGATCGCATGGGCGACCGCATTCTGGCCCGGTGTCAGCGCGTTGAGATTGGCGACACCGACGTTGAACGAAAACGTCACGCTCGCACTCGAGCTCGATTCGATGATTTGCGCCGTCAGCGTGTAGTTGCCCGGCAGGATTGCGGTCAGGCGATTCGTGCTCTGGCCACTGCCGTCGGTCTTGCTCGACGTGGCGAACGATGCCGTCGCGTTGGGACTGGACCATCCGATCGCAGCGCCCGACAGCGGCGCCCCCTGGGCGTCGCGTGCCTGGACGGTGAGCACTTGCGAGGCCTGGTTCGGCACCAGCGACTGGTTGTTGCCGGAAACGATCGTGAGCGACTGCGCGTACGCCGCGAGCGGCGCGAGCAGCGCAGCGGCGATGACGAGCAGGTGGAAGCGTGATGCAACCCCGCGGCGCGGGACACCGGCAACGTGCGTCATGATGCTCTCCCCAGAGTGCGCATTGTCGACACTAATCTATAGCAAACGCGGCTGATTGGCATTAGTCTTGGTTTCAACGGCATGGCGCAAAACTCCCTGCTTCGGCGTTGATCTGCATGGCACGGGCGAAAGGGTCCGCCCGCGTTTGACAGCACAGGAAACGTCGTTCGGCGCCGATTTGCGTCATCGCCGGCCGGCGCTGCCTGGGAGATGATGCGATGTTCGAGTCTTCGTACCGGAAATTGCCCTGGCGATTACATCCGGCCCTGTCGCTGGCGGCGGCATCGATCGCGGTGGTGGCGGGCGTTCTGGCACCGTCGCCGCGCGCCGCCGCCGTCCCGCAGCGCAATCCGGAAGACCTGCTGATCGTCGATTGCCTGCTGCCCGGCCAGGTGCGCAAGCTCGGCGCCAGTTCGGTGTTCATGAGCGCGCGCCGGCCGTTGCGCACGACGCAGGCCGATTGCGAGATTCGCGGCGGCGAATACGTCTCCTACGATCGCGCCAACTACCAGACGTCGTTGAAGGTATGGCAAGGGCAGGCCGAAAGCGGCGACCCGGAAGCGCAGAACTACGTCGGCGAGATCTACCTCAAGGGTCTGGGAACCGAACCGGACTATGCGCGCGCCGCGCAGTGGTTCGAAAAGGCTGCCGCGCAGGGCTCACGCCGGGCGCGGATCAATCTTGGCTACATGTACGAGCAGGGCCTGGGCGTGTCGCAGGACACGGCGCGTGCGCTGAACCTCTACCGCGATGCTTCGGGCATCAGCGGCGACAGGCTGGTGTTCGCCTCGTCGGTGACGGCCGAGGTGCAGCAGGCGCATGCCGAAACGCAGGCGGCGCGCGAGCAGTTGTCGGGCGAACAGCGCAAGTCCGAGCAACTGCGCAGCCAGGTCGAGAAGCTGCAGGCAGAGCTGCGCCGCAAGCAGCAGGGTTATGACAAGTCGCAGCGCGAGCTCAACGATGTGCGCGGCAAACTCGATGCCGAGCAGAAAAAGCTCGGCGTGGACACTGATCCGGGCTATACGAAGCTCAAGGCCGACCTGGACGCGCGCGAACGCGCCCTGGCCGAGCAGCAACGCGATCTGGAAAAGGCGCAGCAGGTCAGCACGAAGCAGCAGGCGGATGCCGAGGCCGAGGTGGAGCGGCTGCGCGCGCGCGAAAAGCAGCTCGCCGGCTCGAAGGGCAGCGCCGAAGCAAAAGAGTTGTCGGCGCTGCGCGACGCGGCGACCAAGAGCGAGGCGGCGCTGGCGCAGGCGCGGGCGCGGATGAATCAGCTGCAGCAGCAGCTCGAGCAGAACGATCTGCAACGCCAGGAGTCGCAGGCACGCTTCGACGGTGCGCGCATGCAGCTGGCGAAGGAACGCGCGCAGAACGAGGACAGCAGCCGCCTGCTCAAGCTGATGGAAGGCGAGCTGCGCGAAAAGCGCCAGCAACTTTCGTCGGAACGCACGCAGATGGCGGCGCTGCGCGCGCAGCTGGACACCAGTCCGGCCGCAGACACTCCCACGGCGTTCGCCAGCGCCAGCGTCGGTGGTGGTCTGCGCGTGGAAATCCTGCAGCCGACGCTGACCGTCACGCGTGGATCGAGCAAGCCTGCCGCGTCGCTGTTGCCGGCCCAGAACGGCATGGATGTCGTCGGCCGGGTGGTCGCGCCGGCCGGCCTGACGACGCTGAGCATCAACGATCAGCCGGTGACGACCGACGCGGCCGGTACGTTCTCCAGCAGGGTCGCCGCTGCCGGCGACAGCACCACCGTGCACGTGGCAGCCACCGACCGTCGGGGTGAAAAGGCCGTGCTCGACTTCGTCCTGCTGCCGGCGCCGGCGGGCTCTGCCGGCGCCGCGCAACCGAGCGCCCAGGCCGTGAACGCGCTGCCGCGCGGCGTGCAGCTCGGCAAGTATTACGCGCTGGTCATCGGCAATGACGCCTACCAGGCCTACCCGGCACTCAAGGGAGCGGTGTCCGACGCCACCTCGGTCGCAGGCTTGCTGAAGGCGCACTATGCGTACGAGACACGCCTGCTGACCAACGCAAACCGGTTTGAAATACTGTCCGCCCTCAATGACCTGCGCGAACAACTCAAGGAAGAAGACAACTTGCTGATCTATTACGCCGGCCACGGCGAGGTCGATTCGACCAAGCAGGGATACTGGTTGCCGGTCGATGCTCAGGCGGAGCAGGCCGGCAGCTGGATTTCCAATCGCGCGGTCAGCGACATCCTGACCACGATGAACGCCAGGCACGTGCTCGTGATTGCGGACTCGTGCTATTCCGGAACGATGACGCGCACGTCGCTCGCCACATTCGGCGGAGGCATGGCGGCAGATTCGTGGGGCGACTGGGTCAAGACCATGGTCTCCGGAAAGTCGCGCACCGCGCTGACGTCGGGCGGCGTGCAACCGGTCGCCGATACCGCGCGCGGCGAGCATTCGTTGTTTGCCGGCGCGCTGATCGGTGCGTTGAGCGACAACAATCAGCTGCTGACCGGTCAGCGTCTGTATCGCGAGATCGCGGCAAGCATGGCGCTCAAGAGCGCAAACGCCGGCCTGCAGCAGGTTCCCGAATACTCACCGATCCAGTTCGCCGGACACGAAGCCGGTGAGTTCTTCTTCATGCCGAGGTCGTGATGGCACGATGCGAATTGCGCGATGTCAGTCAGATGTATGAAAAAGCAAAACGGCCCCGAAAGGGGCCGTTTGCATTTCTGGCGGAGGGGGTGGGATGTGCGCGACGGCTCTCTGAGCCGCGCCCTGCGCACGCTACGCGTGCTCCGGGTCAGCCTTCGGCTGTCCAACTTCGTTCCAGACGAATTTGTCGAACAAGCGGTTCGTCCACCAACCCTCTCCAGAAACGCAAACGGCCCCAACAGGGCCGTTTGCATTTCTCTGGCGGAGAGGGTGGGATTCGAACCCACGGTACGGTAAAACCGTACACCGGATTTCGAATCCGGCGCATTCGACCACTCTGCCACCTCTCCAAAATCAGACACCGCGGGGCGTGGCGTCCCCATCCGGCGCATATGCTCGTCTCATCCGTGAGACTCGCCCTGCGCGCTTCGCGCTCAGGGCCAGCATCGCTGTCCAAAATCGCTCCCGGCGATTTTGTCGACCACTCTGCCACCTCTCCAAAATTCAGACACCGCGAGGGCGTGGCGGCCCAACCGGCGCATGTGCTCGTCTCGTCCTGAAGGGCGTGGCGGTCCGCCTGGCGGGGCGCGCATGATACGTTCGTGGCGTCCGGGAAACAACCCATGCTGATCAATTCAGGCCGCATCGTCGGAGCGGGACAGACTTAGGTCGCCTTGATCGGCGCGGTTGCGGCACTATCATTCAGTCAGGAACCCGCCGACCGCTTTTTCCGGAGCCACCCGATGAACCAGACTTTGCCGCCCGGCGTCCAGATCAAGGGGACGCTGCATCCGCGCTTCGATGAAATCCTCACGCCTGCGGCGCTGGCGTTCGTGGCCAGACTGCATCGCGCGTTCGACGCACGCCGCCAGGAGCTGCTGAAAGCCCGGGTCGAGCGCCAGCAGCGTATCGACTCCGGCCAGATGCCTGCCTTCCTGCCCGAGACGAAGCACGTCCGCGACGGCGCCTGGACGATTGCGCCGCTGCCGAAGGCGCTCGAATGCCGCCGCGTCGAGATCACCGGGCCGGTCGAACGCAAGATGATCATCAATGCGTTCAACTCGGGCGCCGATTCGTACATGACGGACTTCGAGGATTCGAACAGCCCGAACTGGTTCAACCAGATCCAGGGCCAGGTGAATCTGCACGACGCGATCCGCGGCACGATCAGCTTCACCAACGAGGCGGGAAAAGTATACAAGCTCAACGACCGGATCTCCACGCTGCAGATCCGTCCGCGCGGCTGGCATCTGGACGAGAAGCACGTCACCGTCGACGGCCAGCGCGTCTCCGGCGGCATCTTCGATTTCGCGCTGGTGTTCTTCCACAACGCGAAGGAGCAGATCGCGCGCGGCGCCGGCCCGTTCTATTACCTGCCCAAGCTCGAGAATCATCGCGAAGCAAGGCTGTGGAACGACATCTTCGTCATGGCGCAGGACGAACTCGGCATCCCGCGGGGCACGATCAAGGCGACCGTGCTGCTCGAAACGATCCTGGCCACGTTCGAGATGGAAGAGATCCTGTACGAACTGCGCGAGCATTCGGCCGGGCTCAATGCCGGGCGCTGGGACTACATCTTCAGCGCGATCAAGAAATTCCGGAACAAGCCGGGCTTCTGCCTCGCCAATCGCGCCATGATCAACATGGAAGTGCCGTTCATGCGCTCGTATGCGCTCGCGCTGGTCCAGGCCTGCCACAAACGCGGCGCGCCGGCGATCGGCGGCATGGCGGCGCTGATTCCGATCAAGAATGACGCGGCTGCCAACGAAAAGGCGCTGGCCGGCGTTCGCCACGACAAGAAGCGCGATGCGAGCGACGGATTCGACGGTGGCTGGATCGCGCACCCGGGGCTGGTCCAGATCGCGATGGAGGAATTCACGCGCGTGCTCGGCGACAAGCCGAACCAGTGGGGCAGGCAGCGCGACGAAACGTTCGAGGCCGGCGATTTTCTGAACTTCGTCCCCGAGCAGCCGATCACCGAGGCGGGCCTGCGCAACAATATCAACGTCGGCATCCACTATCTCGGCAGCTGGCTTGCCGGCAACGGCTGCGTGCCGATCCACAATCTGATGGAAGACGCCGCCACGGCCGAGATTTCACGTTCGCAGGTGTGGCAGTGGGTGGTCAGCCCGAAGGGCGTGCTCGACGACGGGCGCAAGGTCGACGCTGCGCTGGTGCGCGCGCTGATTCCCGAAGAACTGGCGAAGGTGAACGCGGACGCGGCCGCCGCAGGCGAACCTCTGGGCACGTACGAGCAGGCTGCGAAGATCTTCGAGGAGATGTCCTTGGCCAGGGACTTCCCGGAATTTCTTACGTTGCCGCTGTACGAAGCGATGGCCTAGAAGCAGCATCGCGCTGGGCAGGGAACCGACAAGACCGAGCCGGCGATTTTGCCAAACGGTTCGGACGCGTACTCTTGCGCCGCACCGATCATCGATCAGGATCGGATCGCTTCTCGTGCGGCGCGCTTGATGCGCCTCGGCCGGCGCTTGCGCCGTCCCGCAGTTTTGCCGACACTCGGCCCTGTGGGCCGGCTCGACCGGCAGGGGAGTCCGGCAAGGCATGAAGCGCAGCCTGTATTCGGAACTCAAGCGCCGCAACGTGCTGCGCGCGGGCGCGTTCTACGTTGCCGCGGTTTGGGCGCTGGCGCAGGGTATTGCACAGCTCGGCCCCGCGTTCGGCATGCCGGAATGGGGCACGCGCTGGTTCGTGATCGCCGGCGTCATCGGTTTTCCGCTGTGGATTGCATTCTCCTGGTTTTATGAGTTCACGCCCGAGGGTTTGAAGCGCGAGAGCGAAGTCGAGCCGCACGAATCGATCACGCACCTCACCGGGCGCAAGCTCGATTTCGCCATCATCGGCGTGCTCGCCATCGCCGTCGTGCTGCTGTTGACCGACCGCTTCGTCCTGCACCATGGCGTCAACGAGGAAGCCTCGATCGCGGTGCCGGAAAAATCCATCGCGGTGCTGCCGTTCGCCGACATGTCGTCGGACAAGGACCAGGAATACTTTTCCGACGGCATTTCCGAGGAACTGCTGAACCTGCTGGCCAAGATCCCGCAGTTGCAGGTTACGGCGCGTACCTCGTCGTTCTCCTTCAAGGGAAAGGAGATCGCGATACCGCAGATCGCGCGGCAGCTGCATGTGGCGCACGTGCTGGAGGGCTCGGTGCGCAAGGCGGGCAATGCCGTGCGGATCACCGCGCAGCTGATCGATGCGGCCACCGATACCCACCTGTGGTCGCAGACTTACGAACGCAAGCTCGACGACATTTTCGCGATCCAGGACGAAATCGCCGCGGATGTCGTCAAGCAGCTGCAGATCACGCTGCTCGGCAGCGCGCCCAGGGCACGCAATACCAACCCGGAGGCCTACGCTTTCTTCCTCCAGGCCACCCAGCTTGGGCGACAGTTCACGGCCGACGCGTTCAAGAAGTCCGATGCGCTGTACCGCAAGGTGCTGGCGATCGATCCGCATTACGCGCCGGCCTGGGACGGCCTGGCGCGCAACTCGACCAACGAGGCAAACCTGAGCCTGCTGTCCAGCAAGGAAGGATTTTCGCGTGCACGCGAGGCCGAGTTGAAGGCACTCGAGATCGATCCGGAATTCGCTCCTGCCCACGCCAGCCTTGGCTGGATCGAAATGTACGGCGACAACGACCTTGCCGCCAGCGCGCGTCATTTCGAGCGGGCGCTCGCGATCGATCCGACCGACACGCGCGTGCTCGGCAGCAGCGCCGCGCTGCTCCAGGGCCTGGGCCGTCTGGATGAGGCGCTGGCGCTCGAAGAGGTGGTGGCGCGTCGCGATCCGGTGAACGTGACGGCGCTTTCCAACCTCGGCTACGACCAGCGCTGGGCAGGGCGGTTCGACGAGGCTGTCGCGACATTCCGCACCGTGCTGAGCCTGAGCCCGGGCTACGGCGGCGCGCACGCGCAGCTTGGTTACACGTTGCTGCTGAAGGGCGACGCGGCCGCGGCGCTCGCGGAGATCGAACAGGAAACCAGCGAGACATGGCGCCTGATCGGCCTGTCCCTGGCATACCACGGGCTGGGTCGAAAGGATGACTCCGACGCCGCGCTGTCCGCGCTGATCGCCAAGTATGAAACGGACTCGCCCTGCAACATCGCGTATGTCTATGCCTTCCGCGGCGAGGGCGACCGCGCGTTCGAGTGGCTCGACAAGGCGATCGAATACGCCGATCCGGGCCTGTCGGAAGTGGCAGCGGAAAACCTGTTTGCCAACATTCGCGACGATCCGCGCTGGCTCCCGTTCCTGCGCCGTATCGGCAGGGCGCCCGAGCAGCTCGCGGCAGTTTCGTTCAAGCTGTCGTTGCCGATCGCATCGCGATGAGCCGTCGGGACGGGCTCGGACGCGTCACTGCTCCGTCTGGACCGGCGTCCCGATCGAAGCCGCAGGTCGTCCGGAGTCCTGGCCGATGGCAGCCAGCCCGAGGCGTTGGTCGACCCATTCGATCCAGTGCCGGACCGGAACGGCGGCGCCGGTGTCCAGATGTGCGAGGCAGCCGATGTTTGCGGACAGGATCATCGCCGGCTTTTCGCGCAGCAGGTTTGCGAGCTTGCGCTCGCGCAGTTGCAGCGACAGGTCGGGTTGCAGCAGCGAGTAGCTGCCGGCCGAGCCGCAGCAAAGATGGGCATCGGCGACCGGCACGAGTTCGGCGCCGAGCGCGCCGAGGATTCCCTCGACCGTCCCGCGAATCTTCTGCGTGTGCTGCAGCGTGCAGGGCGGATGGAATGCAACGCGCCGCGGCATGCTGGCGTGCACGCCCGCGGCCTGAGCGACGAGCCTCTGCTGCAGCGGCGCGAGAAACTCGGCGAGGTCGAGCGTCAGCGAAACGACGCGGCTGGCCTTTTCCGCGTAGGCCGGATCGTCGCGCAGCACGTGCGCATATTCCCTGACCATCGCGCCGCAGCCCGAGGCATTGATCACGATCGCCTCGGCGCCGTTCTGGATATGCGGCCACCAGGCGTCGATATTGCGGCGCGCCGACGATCGCGCCGCAGCCAGTGCCGTCAGGTGGTAGTCGATCGCGCCGCAGCAGCCCGAGCGCGCCGCGACGACCGCTTCGATGCCGAGCGCGTCGAGCACGCGCGCGGTCGCCGCGTCGATCGCCGGCATCAACGCCGGCTGCACGCAACCATCGAGCAGCAGAACCCGCCGCGCGTGTGATCGCTGCGGCACCGCGCCGGCCTTGCGCAGCGGCGGCACCTTGCTGCGCAGTGCCGACGGCAGCAGCGGTCGCACCAGCCGGCCCAGGCGAACGGCCGGCGTGAACAGCCAGCGCGTGGTCACGGCGGTCCGCAACAGCGCGCGTTTCCAGCGCTGCTGCGCGGGGCGTGGCACGCGCTGCCCGACGATGGCGCGGCCGATGTCGACCAGGCGCCCGTAACGCACGCCGGAGGGGCAGGTCGTCTCGCAGTTCATGCAGGTCAGGCAGCGATCCAGGTGCAGCTGCGTCGACGCGCCCGGCTTGCCGCCTTCCAGCATCTGCTTGATCTGGTAGATGCGGCCGCGCGGACCGTCGAGTTCGTCGCCGAGCAACTGATAGGTCGGGCAGGTTGCGTTGCAGAATCCACAATGCACACAAGTGCGCAAAATGGATTCGGCTTCGATGCCGTCCGGCGTGCCCTTGATCCAGTCGGCGAGATGCGTTTCCATCAAAGGCCCTCGACCAGGCGTCCGCGATTGAAGATGCCGTGCGGATCGAACTGCTGCTTGAGTCGCCGATGCAAGGCCAGGCTTGCGGGTGCGAGCGGATGAAACATCGTCGCGTCGCGCTGGCCGCGCCACAATGTCGCCTGGCCGCCGACTTTCTCCGCCCTTTCGCGCATCGCGTCGGCCGGCAGGTCGCTCGCGATCCAGCGCAACGCGCCGGACCATTCGAAAAGATCGATGGCGGGAATATCCAACGGTGCTGCGGGCGGCACCGACAGCCGCCACAGGCGCCGGCCCGGGGACGCCGCGTCGGCAAACGCGGCATGGGTCTGGTCGCGCAAGGCCCGCCACCACGCCTGCGCCGCGTCTGCGTCGAGCGCCATCCCGCCGAGTGATTCTCGCGCGGCGAGCAGTGCGCTCGGCGATCCGGACAGCCGGATGTGGGCGAGGCCGTCGTGCCAGCTGGTGGCCGATATCGGCAACGGGCGGGCGCGCAGTCGATTGAACATGTCGAGCGCGCGGCCGGCGTCCTGCTCGAAGCGCAGGGTGACTTCGGCACGCGGCTTCGGCAGTACCTTGAGCGACACCTGCGTGATCAGTCCGAGGATGCCGAGCGAGCCGCACAACAAGCGCGACACATCAAAGCCGGCGACGTTCTTCATGACCTGGCCGCCGAAATGCAGCAGTTCGCCGCTTGCGTCGAGCAGCGATGCGCCGAGCACGTAATCGCGCGCGGCGCCGGCGAACGCACGGCGTGGCCCCGAAAGACCGGCCGCGATGACACCGCCGATGGTCGGATCGGCGCCGAATGCCGGCGGCTCGAACGGCAGGAACTGGCCGTGCTCGGCCAGCACGGCGTCGATTGCCGACAGCGGCGTGCCGCAACGTGCCGTGATCACCAGTTCGGTCGGCTCGTAGTCGATGATGCCGCTGTGGCTGCGCGTGTCGAGCGGCTCGCCGGCCAGCGTTTCGCCGTAGAAATCCTTGCTGCCGGCGCCGCGCACGCGCAACGGTGCGCCAGTGCGGTGTGCGGCGACGATGCGGTCGCGCAGTTGCGCCAGTGCGGTTTCCATGTCCTTCAAAAGCGCGGCAGGTCGGCGAACGGCATCCGGCCGCGATGCACGTGCATCTTGCCGTATTCGGCGCAGCGCGCCAGCGCCGGTATCGCCTTGCCGGGATTGAGCAGTCCGTCCGGATCGAACGCGCGCTTCACGGCAAAGAAGGCTTCGCGCTCCGCGGGGGAGAACTGCACGCACATCGAATTGATCTTCTCGATGCCGACGCCGTGCTCGCCGGTGATCGTGCCGCCGAGTTCGACGCACAGTTCCAGAATGTCTGCGCCGAAGTGGTCGGCGCGTTCCCATTCACCGGGCTGGTTCGCGTCGAACAGGATCAGCGGGTGCAGGTTGCCGTCGCCGGCGTGGAATACGTTCATGCAGCGCAGGGAATACTTTTTCTCGAGATCCTCGATCGTGCGCAGCACGCGGCCGAGGTGCTTGCGCGGGATCGTGCCGTCCATGCAGTAGTAGTCGGGCGAAACGCGGCCGGCGGCCGGGAAGGCGTTCTTGCGTCCGGACCAGAAACGCAGGCGCTCGGCTTCCGACTGCGAGACCACGCATTGGGTCGAGCCGGCCGCCCTGACCACTTGTTCGAGCCGCGCGATTTCGTCGGTGACTTCGTCCGGCGTGCCGTCCGACTCGGCCAGCAGGATTGCCTCCGCAGTGAGGTCGTAGCCGGCCTTGACGAACGGTTCGACCGCGTTGGTCGCCTTGCGGTCCATCATTTCCAGGCCGGCCGGAATGATGCCGGCCGCGATGATCGCCGCGACCGCGTCGCCGGCCTTGACCACGTCGTCGAACGAAGCCATGACGACCTGCGCCAGTTTCGGTTTCGGAACGAGCTTGAGCGTGACCTCGGTGACGACGACGAGCAGTCCCTCCGAACCGATTGCCAGTGCGAGCAGATCCAGGCCCGCGCTGTCGAGCGCCGCTCCGCCGAACGCGACCGGCTCGCCGTCGATCGTGTAGCCGCGCAGGCCGAGCACGTTGTGCACGGTCAGACCATATTTCAGGCAATGCACGCCGCCGGAATTCTCGGCCACGTTGCCGCCGATCGTGCAGGCGATCTGCGACGACGGATCCGGCGCGTAATAAAGGCCATGCGGCGCCGCCGCCTCGGAGACGGCGAGATTGCGCACGCCGGGCTGGACGCGGGCAGTGCACGCGACCGGATCGATGTCGAGAATGCGGTTGAGCTTGGCCAGCGACAGCACGATGCCGTCGGCACACGGCATGGCGCCGCCGGAAAGTCCCGTGCCGGCGCCGCGGGCGACCACCGGCACGCCCGATTTGCTGCACAACTGGAGGATTGCGCGCACCTGCTCCGCGGTCTGCGGCAGCGTGACGGCCAGCGGGGCCTGGCGGAATGCGGCCAGGCCGTCGCAATCGAACGGCGCGGTCTGCTCGCGTTCCGACAGCAGGCTGTCGGGAGCCAGGATGCGGCCGAGCGCAGCCAGCAGGTCGCGGGCCTTGCCCGACTCGGGCGGAGTTGCGGGGACTGCTGACATCGTGGCTCGATCGTGGCTCTGGACTGGAAAACGCCGGCGCAGCGACCGGCCAGGTCATGATAGGCCGCCCGGACACCGCGGACATGTTAATGATTATAGGCATTCGACTAAAGGCTAATGCCATCGCGTTGTGGGGTCTCCGGCGCCGTGCTAGTTTCGGCCATTCGCAAGCGCACACAAGCAGCCTTGGGGAGCGCGTCGTGCCAGGAACGTGTGCCGGCGAACAACCGCACTACGCAATGTAGTGACAGCGCGAGCGAGCCGTCAGTCAGGCGCCGTGGCCCGATCGCAAAAATAATTTTCCGAGGGAGAGGCCATGTTCACCCAATTGATCGATCCGCTGAACAACCTGACGCTGACATGTCTGGTTGCGTTGGTTCCCGTCGTGTTCCTGCTCGTACTGCTTGCCGTGTTCCGCGTATCGGCATGGCTCGCCGTGCTGCTCGGCTCGATCCTGACGTTCATTCTGGCGGTCGCGATATGGAAGATGCCGTTCGATGTCGGCATGCAGGCGTACATCAACGGTTCGGCCACCGGTGTCTGGAACGTCGACTGGATTACGTTCTGGGGGCTGATCCTGTTCAACACGCTGAATGTCAGCGGGGTATTCGAGGACTTCCGGCGCTGGCTGATCGCCCAGGGCAGCCTTGATGTACGCGTGCAGACGATGTTGTTCGCATGGGCATTCGGCGCATTGCTCGAAGGGCTGGTCGGCTTCGGCTATCCATGGGCGGTCGTCGCACCGATCCTGATTTCGCTCGGCATTTCCGATCTCAACGCAATCCGCGTCGCGGCCATCGCCAACAACGCGCCGGTGTCGTACGGCGCGCTCGGTGCGCCGATCATTGCCCTGGCCGCGATCACCGGCTATCCGTTGCTGGCGCTGTCCGGGTCTGTCGGTACGGTCGTTGCAGTGCTGGCGCTGCTGCCTCCCTGGGTGCTGCTGTATCTGGTTTCCGGCAAGCAGGGCATGCTCAGCGCATGGCCGCTCGCCGTGGTCGGCTCGCTCGGCTACATCGCCGGCCAGTATCCGGTTGCCGTTTACCTTGGGCCATACCTGCCGGACGTGACCGGCTCGATCGTGTGCTTCATCGCCCTTTTGACGCTGCTCAAGGTGTGGCAGCCGAAACAGACCCTTGGCTATGGCGGCGTGCCGCTCGATCCGGCGACCGCGCAGCAGAATCGCGGGCACGGCCTGAAGTCGTCGCAGGTGCTGCAAGCGTGGATGCCGTTTGCCGTGCTGCTGGTCGTTGTCGCTGCGTGGACCGGTCCCTGGTCGCCGCTGCCGAAGGTCAGCTGGTTCAAGACCGCGACCATGGCATGCTCGTCACTGGCCAAGAGTTGCGATCCGGCCAAGCCCGATGTCAGCGCGGTGTTCAATTTCGCTCCGTACGTCGGCGGCAGCGCCATTCTCGCGTCGTGGATCATTGTCGCGGTGCTGCTGATCGCGCTGGGCCGGCTCAAGGGTGACCAGATCGGTGCGATCTTCGGCAAGACCTTCAGGCAGATGTGGGGTGCGATGCTGGTCGGCGTGTTCATCTTTGGCCTGGCCTACACGTTCAACTATTCCGGCATGGCCTCGTCGCTGGCCAAGGGATTTTCTTCGTTCGGAACGGCATTCGTCATCGTCGCGCCGATCCTGGGCTTCATCGGTGTCGCGCTGTCCGGATCCAACACGTCGACCAATGCGATGTTCGGCAAGTTCCAGGCGCTCGTCGGCGTGCAACTCGGCTTTCCTCCGCTGCTGTTGCCGACGCTGAATTCCGTGGGCGCCGAGATCGGCAAGCCGATCGCGCCGCAGACCGCGAGCGTGGGTGTGTCGACCAGCAAGTTCGTGCGCAACGAGGGCGAAGTCATCCGGCACAACATGGGCTGGACCTTCGTGCTGCTCGCGTACCTGATCCTGATCGCGATCGTGTTCTACTGGCTGCAGCCTGCGGTAATGACCTTGCCGGCGGCTTCCACAGCCGGCTAGCCGACCGGTGTCCGGCGAAGCCGGGCGCCCGCCGATCGGCGGGCGCCTCTTGGCCGGCCTTGGCGAACGTCGGCTATCATGTGGGACGTATGAATGAGCTTTCCGTACCGATTTCCTGCGGCGAACTGATCGACAAGATCACGATCCTCGAGATCAAGGCCGAACGCATCGCCGATCCGGCCAAGGTCGCCAATGTGAGGAACGAACTGGAACAGCTCGTGGCGACGTGGGCCGCGCATGCCTGGTCGCGCATCGATATTGCCGGCGCGCGCGGCCGGCTCAAGGCCGTCAACGCGGCGCTGTGGGACATCGAGGACCGCATCCGCCTGAAGGAAAAAGCGCAGGCGTTCGACGCGGAGTTCATCGAGCTGGCGCGTGCGGTCTATTTCCGCAATGACGAGCGGGCAGCCGTGAAGCGCGAGATCAATCTTCGCGTCGGGTCCACCTTGGTCGAAGAGAAGTCTTACCAGGACTACCGTGCGCCCCGATAAGCCTGAACATCCCGGTTCGCGCTGCCACGCGCCGGCGACGCAATACGCTTTGCAGCGGACGCACCATGCCGGACATGGACATCCCCAGGCCGCACCGCATCGTGCCGAACGCCGCCCGCGCGCCTAGCCGCACGCGCAGCCTGGCGCTGGCTGCGATCGTCGCGGCTTTGCTGCTGGGCCTGCCCGTGGCGGTGTGGCTGGACATCCGCAACCTCAGCGAGCACGCCCTGCGGCGCCAGGCGGATGATCTCAATTCGGTCATCAGCAGTGTGCGCAGCTACTACGCCAAGAATGTCGTCGGGCGTATTCTCGCAGCGCACGAATCGGCCACGCAGGTCAGCGACAAATACGCATCGATTCCCGGAGCGATTCCGATCCCGGCGACGCTGTCGCTGGAACTGGGCAAGGTGATCAGCGAACAGCAGCAAAGCATCACCTACCGCTTCGTCTCGGACTACCCGTTTGCGCACCGCGCAGCGCATGAACTCGATGCGTTCGAACGGCACGCGCTCGCAACCCTGCGCGCCGATGCGCACGCGCAGGTTCGCGACGTGCAGACCTCGCCGTTCGGCGTTCGCGTCCGCGCGGTCGAACCGATCGTCATGGGCGAGACCTGCGTGGCGTGCCACAACTCGCACCCCGACAGCCCCAAGCGCGACTGGAAGGTGGGCGATGTCCGCGGCATCCAGGAAATCAGCATCGCGCAGCCGTTCGCCGCGAACATCCTGTCGTTCAAGTACCTGCTGCTGTACTTCTTCCTCGTGGCCGGTACCGGCGTGACCTTCCTGCTGCTGCAGCGACGCCAGTCGGCGCAGATCGGCAGCATGAACCGGGAGTTGGAATCGACCAACGATTTCCTCGCATCGCTGTCGATCAAGATCTCGCGCTACCTGTCGCCGCAGATCTACAAGAGCATCTTCAGCGGCGAGCGCGACGTGGTGGTGCACACCGAGCGCAAGAAGCTGACGATCTTCTTCTCCGACATCAAGGACTTCACCGGCACGACCGAACGCCTGCAACCCGAGCAGATCACCTACCTGCTGAATGAATACTTCACGGCGATGTCCGCCATCGCGCTGAAATACGGCGGCACGATCGACAAGTTCGTCGGCGATGCGATGCTGATCTTCTTCGGCGATCCGGAGAGCAGGGGCGAGGCCGAGGACGCGATGGCCTGCGTGCACATGGCACTCGACATGCAGCGCCGCGTGGCCGAGCTGAACATGAAATGGCGCAACGAAGGCATCGAGCATCCGTTCCGCGTGCGCATGGGCATCAACACCGGCTATTGCAACGTCGGTAACTTCGGCAGCGCCGACCGCATGGACTACACGATCATCGGCGCCGAGGCCAACCTGGCCGCGCGCCTGCAGCAGATCGCAGAGCCGGGGCAGATCATGCTGCGTTATGAAACCTATGCGCTGGTGCGTTCCATCCTCGTCGCGCATCCGCTGCCGCCGATCACGATGAAGGGGATCAGCCGCGAGATCATCCCGTACGTGGTCGAAGGCCGCCTGGGCGCCGCCGGCAAGACCATGGCGATCTTCAGCGAGCACCGCAGCGGCATGGATTTCTACCTCGATCCGACGATGATCGAGTCGGGCGATTCGGAGCACATCCGCCACGTGCTGCAACAGGCACTGGACACGCTGCCGACGCGCAAGCCGCAGTAAGCAGTGCCGAGGCCGCGCGCGGTCGCTGCGCGGCCGACCAATGGCATTCACGCGCCGCGCTGCAGCGCAAAGCGGTCGAAACATTCGATGACCGCTTCGGTTTCGATCAGGTCCATGACACCCGGGTACTCGAGCTTCGTGCCCCACGGCAGGCTGGCGGCGGCCTTGCCGCGAAACTTGCGCGCCGCGGCGTCGTAGCGATCGACGCACCAGCGGCGGTCCGAATAGGGACCGGAGCGATTCGGATTGCTGGCGGCGTGCAGGCCCAGCACCTTGGTCCCGACCGCATTGGCCATGTGCATCGGTCCGGAATCGGGCGCCAGCACGAGGTCGGCGCGTTGCGCCAGCGCGAGAAACTGCTTCAGCGAGTCCTTGCCGATCAGGTCGAGCGGCGCGCTCACGCAGCGTGCGGCGATCGCATCGCCGAAGTCGCGTTCGTATGCGCTCGGGCCGCCGCACAGCAGCACGCGCCAGCCGCAGCGCGCGGCATGGTCCATGACGCTGGCGTAGCGTTCGGGCCGCCAGTTGCGCGCACGATGGCTCGAGCATGGGCTGACCAGCAGTGTCGGCACGCGTTCAGGCAGCTGGCGCGCGGCAAAGTCCACGGCCTCGGCCGGAATCGGAATGTCCCATCGCACTTCGGTCTGCGACAGGCCCAGCGGCTCGAGAAAACTCGCCATTGCATCGAGCACATGCTCGCCGCGGCGGGCGCCGATGCGCCGGTTGACGAACAGCCCGTGCAGATCCTTCGATCGTGCCGGATCGTAGCCGACTCGCAGCGGCGCCTTGACCAGTGCGCTGAGCAGATTGGCGCGCAGCGCCACCTGCAGGTGCAGCAGCGCGTCGAAACTCCTTCCCGCCAGGCGTCTGCGCACCTCGCCGAACCCAGCCAGGCCCTTGCTCTTGTCGAACACGATGAACTCGACGCCCGCGATGTCGCCAACGAGTCTGTGCTCCAGCTTGCCGACCAGCCAGGTCAGGCGCGTCGCCGGCAACTGACCCTGTAAAGTGCGCAGCAGCGGCACCACATGTGTTACGTCGCCCAATGCAGAAATGCGTAGCAGGCAGATCGAGGTCGGGCCCCGCGACGACGAAGACGCATTTGCCGGCATTTTCGTTGTTAAACTTCCGGTCGGGGACGGGGTCGAAGTCACGCGGGATATGATGCTCTAACATGGCGCAGGCGACGACAATCGATACCAGGCTGCAGCCAACCGTCGACGGCGCGATTCTGTTCGATGGCGGCGCCCTGGCACAAGTCGGTGGTGCGGATTTCGACCCGGCGTGGTTCGAGCCGCTGCACTGGCGCGCGCGCGGCGCGGTCGCGGCAGCGGGTGCAGGGCGTGGCACCATCATGCGCGTTCCCTTGCCTGGCGGCGACTGGACACTGCGACACTACCGTCGCGGCGGCCTGGTGGCGCGGGTGCTGGGCGACCGCTACCTCTGGAATGGCGCCGAGCGCACGCGTGGCTTCGTCGAATGGCGTTTGCTGGCGGCGCTGACGCAGCGCGGCCTGAACGTGCCGGCGCCGGTCGCCGCGCGCTATCGCCGCAGCGGCGCACACTATCGCGCCGACCTGATCACGCGCTGGCTCGACGGCACGCAGACGCTGGCCGAGCGCGTCCGCGCCGGTACGGCGGATGCCGGCGATGCGGCGCGTGTCGGTGCCTGCATCGCCGAATTCCACGCCGCCGGTGCCTATCACGCGGACCTGAACGCCCACAACATCCTGCTCGACGCACAACGTGTCTGGCTGCTCGATTTCGATCGCGGTGCGCTGCGTGCACCGGCGCGTTCCTGGCAATTCGCCACGCTTGCCCGCCTGCGCCGTTCGCTGGTCAAGCTCGGCGCCGCGCGTGACGGCGATGCGCACCTCGATCGCACGTTCTGGGGACCGCTGATGGCTGCCTATGAGCAGGCACTCGGGACTTTCGCCGCGCAGGCGGCGTCAGGCAGCGTGCACGGATGAGCCTTGCGCTGCATTTTCTCGGCGTCGGCTCGGCGCAGGCCGTCGAGCTGGGCTCGTCCGGCGCGGTGCTCGAGCGCGACGGCGCGCCGCTGCTGCTGATCGACTGCGGACCGGAAACGCTGACCCGCTACCTCGGCGCCTACGGCTCCGCGCCGCGGGCGGTGTATGTCACGCACACGCACATGGATCACGTCGCCGGGCTCGAGCGCCTGTTCTATCGCGCCTACTTCGATCCGGCGCTCAAGGGCACGGTGAAGCTTTACGCGCATGCCGCGCTGCTGCCGCACCTGCAGGCGCGTGTTGCCGACTATCCGAATGTCATTGCCGAAGGCGGCGCGAATTTCTGGGATGCGTTCCAGCTGATTGCGTGCTCGCGCGGCTTCTGGCACCAGGGTCTCTGGTTCGACGTGTTCCCGACACGGCACCACGCACCGAATACGTCATTCGGCATTGCCGTGCGCGGAGCTTTCGCCTGGACCGGCGATACCCGGCCGATCCCGGAGCAGCTGGCCCATCACGCCGGCACGCGCGAGATCGTCGCCCATGACTGTGCGCTGGTCGGCAATCCCTCGCACACCGGGCTGGACGACCTGGAGCGCGACTATCCGCTTGCGTTGCGTGAACGAATGATCCTCTACCACTACGGCAGCGCCGGCGACGGCGCTGCGATCGCGGCACGCGGCTACCGTATCGCGCGGCGCGACGAACGCGTCGCGCTGCCGCCAGCCGATCCGGCTTCCGTGATCACTCCGCCGCCGGCGCTGGTGACGTGATGGACCATTCGATTCCGCTGCAGGTGATCGAAAGGCCGCGCGACACCATGGCCCGACCGCTGCGCGACCTGCGCATCTCGGTGATCGACCGTTGCAATTTCCGCTGTCCGTATTGCATGCCGGAAGACCAGTTCGCCGATGACGCCGTTTTCCTGAGCAAGAACGAACGGCTGCGCTTCGAGGAGATCGAGCGGATCGCACGCGCATTCGCCGGCCTCGGTGTGCACAAGCTGCGCCTGACCGGCGGCGAACCCTTGCTGCGCCGCGACCTGCCGCAACTGGTGCGCATGCTGCGATCGATTCCGGGCGTGGAAGATCTCGCGCTGACCACCAACGGCGTGCTGTTGCCGCGCTTCGCCGCTTCGTTGCGTGAAGCCGGCCTGATGCGCCTGACCGTTTCGCTCGACACGCTCGACCCGCAGACGTTCCGGCAGTTGTCCGGCGGCCGCGGCGAAGTCGGCGAGACCCTTGCCGGCATCGCCGCCGCCGAGGCCGCGGGCTTCGGGCGCATCAAGCTCAATTGCGTGGTGATGCGCGGCGTCAATGACGCGCACGCGATCGATCTGCTCGAGCGCTTTCGCGGTACCGGGCATATCGTGCGTTTCATCGAGTACATGGACGTCGGCACGATGAATCACTGGAAGAGGGAACTGGTCGTGCCGAGTGCCGAGCTGATCGCCCGCATCCGGCGCCGTTGGCCGCTGCACGCGCTCCACCCGAACTATCGCGGTGAAGTCGCCGAGCGCTACGCGTTCAGCGACGGCGGCGGCGAGATCGGCTTCATCAGTTCGGTATCGCAGCCGTTCTGCGGTGATTGTTCGCGCGCGCGCCTGTCGGCGGACGGCAAGATGTATACCTGCCTGTTCGCACGCGAAGGCCATGACCTGCGCACGGCGTTGCGCGCCGGCAGCGGCGACGCGGAACTGGCGGCGATGATCGCCGGGCATTGGTCGCGCCGCGTGGATCGCTACAGCGAACGTCGCGCGGAACTGCGCACGGACGGTGATGACAGGAAAGTCGAAATGTTCACGATCGGCGGGTGAACCGGTGAAGGCGAAAGCAGGATCGAAGGCACGAGAGCCGAAGGCCGGGGGCAAACGGCCGAAAGGCATGGTCCCTTCCTTGACCCACGTCGACGCCGCGAACCGGCCGCGCATGGTCGATGTCGGCGCCAAGGCGGTGACGGCGCGCGTCGCAAGCGCGCAAGCGACCGTGCGCTTTCCTCGCGCCGTGGCGCGCGCGCTGCGTGCGGACGGCATGCGCGCGAAGAAGGGTCCGATCATCGATACCGCGATCATCGCCGGCATCCTGGCTGCAAAGCGCGCGCACGAACTGATTCCGTTCTGCCATCCGCTGGCGATCGAACGCTGCGAAGTGCAGATCGAATTTGCCAATGCCATGGACCTGCACATTCGTTGCGAGGTGGCGATCAGCCACAAGACCGGCGTCGAGATGGAGGCGCTGACCGGCGCCTCGATTGCGGCCCTGACCGTGTACGACATGTGCAAGGCGCTGTCCCACGAGATCGTCATAACCGACGTGCGGCTGGTGGAAAAATCCGGCGGCAAGCGCGAAGTGCGCAAGGGCAGGGTGGTTCGTTGAAATACCGCATTTTATACTTTGCCTCATTGCGCGACGCGGCCGGCCGCGATGCCGAGACGGTCGACTCGGCGCATGGCGATGCACGTCTCTTGTACGGCGAGTTGCGGCAGGTTCACGGTTTCACATTGCGGCAGGAAAGTCTGCGCCTCGCTGTGAACGGCCAATTCACCGGCTGGGACCGTGCGCTGGCCGATGGCGACGAAGTCGCTTTCCTGCCGCCGGTCAGCGGAGGCTGAGCATGTCGCGTTTCGCTCTCACCGCCAGCGTCATCGATGCCGCCGCACTCACGCGCGACCTGGCGAATGCTGACGCCGGCGCCTGCCTCACGTTCGAAGGCCGCGTGCGCAATCGCAATGCGGGCCGCGCCGTGCAGCGGCTGGACTACCAGGCCTATGCGCCGCTGGCCGAAGCCGAAGGCAACCGCATCCTCGCCGAAGCGGGGCAGCGCTTCGCCATCGTCGACGCGCAATGCGTGCACCGCATCGGCTCACTGGCCATCGGCGATCTGGCGGTGTGGGTCGGTGTCAGCGCCGGTCACCGTGACGCGGCGTTCGCTGCCTGTCGCTACATCATCGATGAGGTCAAGCAGCGCGTGCCGATCTGGAAGAACGAGCACTACGTCGACGGCGAGTCGGGCTGGCTGCATCCGGACAACACGCCGGTCGAAGGTGCCGTCTAGGCAGAAGCCGCGAAGCGTGCAATGAAGGGGGTGGCGGTCCCGCCAGCCACATCCCGGCACCCGAATCGTTCACTACCGTTGCTGCCTTCCGGCCCTGGCGGGATTTGCAAACTATCGTCGCGGGAGAACCGACGGGACCACCATAGAAACCATCGATTTTTTTGCGGGTTCGATTCCCGCCTGCGACGTCGCAGGGAACTTTAAGTGGCGGAGAGGGCGGGATTCGAACCCGCGAAGCGGGTATAAGCCGCTTACACACTTTCCAGGCGTGCTCCTTCAACCGCTCGGACACCTCTCCGCACGCAAACCAAAATCTTCAACTATCCTTCACGCCGGGCGGGATTGT
>Ga0157369_10000194_pt1 | contig 84798 bp, 59 predicted proteins | sample C25metaG_FD_113461 | JGI IMG/M metagenome (GOLD analysis project Ga0157369, IMG submission 113461) | Corn rhizosphere microbial communities from Kellogg Biological Station, Michigan, USA - C2-5 metaG | ecosystem: Host-associated > Plants > Roots > Rhizosphere > Soil | place: USA: Michigan... | reverse complement strand
TTTCGGAGATAACGGCTGGGCCTTCAATAAAAACGACACGCCTACGGTGTGCTTCTCCATTACGCCGCGACAGCAACACTATCTTTATGAGTTGCTCAAAAAAGGGCCAGTGAAGCTCCGCGCAAACGTTGACACCCGCTACTACGAAGGAAAGTATCCGTATGTGAGTGGCACCATTCTCGGGACCGATGGTCCTGGCGCGGAGGAGGTGCTCTCACTCGGACATTTATATGAAGAGGGCGCCAACGATAACTCCGCCGGCGTCGCATCCATTCTTGAAGCCACAACCACCCTCAACCGGCTGATTAAGGAAGGCAAATTGCCCAGGCCGAAGCGGACCATCCGCCTCCTGGCCATGGGCGAACGCTATGGCACGCTCGCGTACCTCGATGCCCACAAGGATCGAACCAAGCGAACCATTGCCGCCATGTGCGTCGACACACCCGCCGGATGGCAGTACCTGGCAGGAACGCAGTTCATCTGGTCCATGAATCCGCAATCGGCTAGCTCTTTTGTAGATGCATTTACTGTGCGCCTTGCCGCGGAATATTTCCCCATGGTGCGCCGCCCCCATTTATGGAGCGAGTACAACCGTGGCGCGTACTACGGCGGAACAGACGATGACCTCGGAGAGTCGATGGTCGGCATTCCCACGACCTCGGTAAATAGCGGCCACGGAATCCCTGCCCACCACACCAGCTTCGATACCCCAGCCCAGGTCGACCCCAAATCCCTGCGCGACCTCGCCGTCATGAATGCGGCTTACGCGTACTTTCTGGCATCGGCGGGATCGGAGCAGATGCACTGGATGGCTGAGCTAGCTGTGGAGCGCGGATACGATCAGATCAATTCGGGGACTGCAAACAGTCTGGACCTGGTGGCTGCGGCAAAGGACGCCGAAAACCTGGGCCATCTGCTCTACTGGGAGAAGGCTCGCGTCGATTACAACCTGGCGCGCGAAACCAAAGCGGTCAAACAGGCCGCCGATCTCCAGCAGGAGCTGGCCGCCCTCGCCTCCTTTGCCGCTGCGCAGAAAGTGCGGATCGAAGGCGCCATCGCGGAGCGTGCAACGCAACTGCATTTGGGAGCGATACAGCCGATGGCCCCCAACTTCGGTCGCGAAGCCGACAAAATCATCGTTCGCCGCAAACGAATGGGCGCCCTCCCCCTGGATGAAATCCCGCCCGATCAGCGGGAAGGATTTCCTGACAGCGGCTTCTGGTCGCCAACTATGGCGGCACTTTACTGGTGCGACGGCAAGCGCAATCTAGCCGAGGTCATCCAAAATACGGAAATGGAACTGGGCCCGCAAAATGATTTTGACTGGGTGGGTTATTTTAAATTCCTGCAACGGCACGGTTACGTGGACTTCGTGCAGCAGTGAGCTTTTACAGCTTTTTCGATCCAGCTCGTGCGAGATACGAGTGGTGTGCCGAGTCAGTCGATTGTTGGAACTACGGTCAATTGACCGCGAAGGCGGGTGCAATGGCGATTTTGGCGAGAGCGAGACAGTTCCGACACCCGAGCCATTCACCCATCAATGAGGACCTACTGTGGTTTCTGAAAGCACTCAAGATTGATCGCCTTTCATTGGTAGGGCTCTCCAATTACGCCATTGCGCTTGACTTCACGATCGCCTATCCGTAGTTGGTGGAGAAACTCGTTCTCATTTCCCCGGCCCTCCGGCTCGGCCCGGCGGACATGGCGCTTTTTGCAAAGTGAATTGGATGCGATGCTGCGTAACAGTTTAGAAATCCCCGCCCCTAACTTTCTCTTCGATAAATCAGGGGGATTGTCCTCAACGCTATCTAAACAGGGCAACGCACAAAATAGCAGCAGCCTCTAAGCTGCACGAAGCGCGTTCCTCTGGGAGGCTGCTATGCGCTCCGGGCCCCCTGTCATTTTTGCCAGTATCGTGAGCGGCTGCAAATTCGCAGCATTTATCCCACCACCTTGGACAAGTCTAGACGGGGTTCCGAGTCCTAAAACTCTCTACCTTTCAATCCGGGAGCCAACGATGAGCAGCAAGCTCATGATCACGGCGCTTGCAGCTTGCTTTACCACGCTCCTTATGAGTAGTGCAGCTGTTGGACAATCGGCCTATGGCGAGATGTATGGTTCCTTCACGGATACTTCAGGAGTTCCTGTTGCTGGCGCTAGAGTAACCGTCACATCGCAGGGGCGAGGAGGTGACCTGACAACAACCACGAACGAATTCGGTAAGTTTCAGGCAACGGGATTGCTTCCCGATACTTACACCATCAAGGTAGAAGAGGACGGATTCAGAACCTTCCGCGAGACAGAAATTCCGGTCGTTGCTGATGAAACTTCTCGCGTCACCGGAATACTGACGAAGGGCGATCCGACCACGTTCATAACCGGAACTCCCGGAGAGATAAAAATTCTCAAAACGGATCGAACCGATGTGTCGACGCTGTTCACTCGCAGAATGATTGAAGGTCTTCCACTTCGCGATTTGAATGTCAGCCGCCTTGGTCTCTTGGTTCCTGGCTCATTGCCCGCGATCCTGAGCCTCGACATACACCAAAACCCCCAAAACGGTACTCCGATCAACGTGAATGGCCAATCCTTCAGCGGAACAGGATTTCAGCTAGACGGAACTGACAATCGCGACCCCCTTCTAGGGCTGGTGCTAATCAACCCAAACCTTGAATCCGTGAGCGAAATGAAGGTTACGACACAGAACTACGGTGCGGATTTCGGTGAAGCTACGGCGGGGGTTGTCAGCAATCAGACGCGCTCAGGCACAAATTCGTGGCACGCTAGTGCCTTTGGCACCCGGCGCACAGACTGGGGCCAAGCCAGCAACCCATTTTCCCCCGGTCCACCCCCTCCTTTCAAGCGCAATGAATTTGGTGGTTCGTTAGGTGGTCCACTGGTTACGAACAAACTATTCATTTTTAGCGACTACCAAGGCACGAGACAACGGACCGATCTCAATCATTTCATGTTGAGTGTTCCGACCCAGTTAGTTCATCAGACTTGCGTTGGTGGATCGAGCGGATTCTGTGATCTGCACGAATATCTCCCGGTTGGCCAGGTTTATGATCCGAACAACGGGACGCTATACGCCGACAATCAAGTCCCAAACCTTGCGATTAATACCGGGGCAGTGGGCTTATTACGCTTGTTGCCACTCCCAAACGCTGGCAATCCTGGCGGCATCGTGAATAACTTCATAACCAACGGGGCTAGAATGTTTGATGTCGATCAATTTGACATTCGTATTGACCTCAACGCGTCGGGAAAGCTCAAGGTACTCGCGCGGTATAGCTTGTCAAATTTTCGGGATGACGGTTCTCCCGCATTCGGAAAGGTTGCGGGAGGAGTTGGAACGAATACCGGGGATTTTGCTGGACTTGGTCGGACTCACAACCAAGGCTTGTCCTCTGGCTTGGTCTACAGCCTCACCCCTACTTGGCTCACAGACTTTCGTTTTGGTTTCTTCCGCTATCATCTCAACCTTGACTCATTCGATCTTGGCACCACCCCCGCCCTGAGTATTGCGCACACACCGGGTCTAAACCTGAACAACGAGCTGTTTTCCTCCGGATTACCGGATATCGAGCTTCCGGGCAGATTGCCGAATCAAAAGGTCGAACCCTCATTGGGTACGGATTATCTTCGCTTTGGCTATTCTCCTGCGGTCAACCATTGCAACTGTCCCTTCCGGGAATACGAACAGCGCTTTCAGTGGGTCACCAACTGGATGACAACATTCGGCAACCATGCTTTCAAGTGGGGCGCTGACATTCGTCATTACCAAAACTTTCGCGTGACCAGCGATCACCGGCGCGCGGGCCACTTGATATTCGAGCCCGAGACCACGGGTGACATGAACGGCAAGCACGGCCTCAGCTTAGCGACTTTTCTTTTCGGCGCTGTTTCCGCCTTCGATCGGCTTTATGGCCCGGATAATCCTGCGGCCCTTAATGCGGGAGAACGTCAAAAACGATGGTTTTTCTATGGCCAGGACACCTGGCGAGTGACACCTAGTCTTACCATCAACTACGGATTGCGATGGGAAATTTACTCCCCACAGGCTGTCACGGCGAATGGCGCTGGAGGATTCCTGATTCCAAATTTCAACAATCCCGCGGGCAGCCTATTCAATGTACCGGGAGCTGGGGTGGTGGATCGTAGCGGGAACGTGAAAAAAAGCCTTACGAACTTCGGACCTCGATTCGGAATTGCGTACCTCGTAGCACCGAAGACGGTGATCCGAGCGGGGTACGGACGCGGCTTTGATGTTGGGTTTGCAGGATCGAACTTTGGTATCTCCGCTACGCAAAACCCGCCGGTAATGATTTTTCAGTCGGTCGCGAAACAACCCAAGCCGGTGTTTACTCTAGGTGACTCACCACCGCCCTTTTTTTTCCCGCCCGCACCTTTTTCAATCGCTGAATTGGCCACAACTATTCTTGAAAGTAAAGTGCCTTACCAAACAGGTACGATGAATGTTTATGCAGTCCCCGCGAGAATAAGACTGCCCACTGTCGATGCCTGGAACTTTACTGTTCAGCATCAACTTTCCTCAACCTTATATTTTGAGGTCGGGTATGTAGGAAACAAGGGGACACACGTTCCTCCCGACGGAGCGTTCCAACCAGCAAACTACGACCTTAATCAGGCGACTCTAAATGGCTACATCATCGCCGGGAACAGCAACAATAATCCGAATTGCAGAGAGGGATATTCGAGCACGTTTTGCATCTCGACAAAAGCTTCGCGGCAGCCTTTTAAACCGTGGCAAGGTACCGTCCGGTATTTCGGCAATGACGCCTCTAACAACTACAATTCATTGCAGGCGAAACTAGATAAAAGTTTTCGGCAAGGATATGAGTTTCTGGCTCACTACACCTGGGGCAAAGGCTTGAATTACGAGAGTTCTTACTTCAATGTGGATCCTGCAATCGCCAAACTGGGTTACGGGCCTGCCAATTTCGATCGCACCCACGCTTTTGTGCTCGCAAACCTGTGGTCACTACCAGTGGGCAGGGGCAAGCCTCTGCTCGCTGACGCCGGGCCCATCGTGGACCACGTAGTCGGCGGTTGGGCCATCAATGCAGTCACGGTTTGGTACAGTGGTCTACCTTTTTCTCCCAGCTACAACAATTGCGAGGGAGATCGTGATACAGGTCCCTGTCGGCCGAATGTAATAGGAGCTGTTCACATCATCGGTAAGCGAAACGAATGGTTCACTACGACAGGCGGCATACCGTTCAAAGCTGGCAGTTTCGACCAATTGACCGGGGACGCAACCGTCGGAACGTCGGCGGGACCATGGCAGGAACCTAAGCCGGGGACATTTGGCAATGCCGGACGTAACTCGCTTCGTGGCCCGGGATTTTTCCAGAGTGACATAGGGATCTCGAAAGATATCGCCTTCACGGAGAGAATTTCGCTCCGCTTCCGTGCCGATGTGTTCAATGCTTTTAATAGAGTAAATCTCGGGAATCCCAATCCGTGTGTGGATTGCATCAGCACCGCGGCAACGATCCGGCAGTTGGCCCCGGGAGCGTTTCAGCGGCAATGGCAGTTCTCTCTGAAATTGCAGTTCTAGTCACGTAATCACGTGAAGTTGGTGAGCATGGATGACTTTCGTCTAGAGTCCTTTCACGATAACCCAACGCCCCCCCTCATATGCTAGCTCTATCAGGAAGGGATACTCGTCATCACTCGTTGACTGGTCTTTCTTTGTCCACTTCAAGAGTTCTCGACCTTTGACACTAGCGGTCTCGCCACTCTCGTCGATGACAAGCTGATGCCTATCAACCTGCAAAGTCAAACTGACCGCTTGGGCCTCTCTAAATTTGATCTGAGTTGCTTTCTTCTTGCTCTCAGGCCAACTCGGCCACATCGCCGACAGCGCATCTATATCCTGATTGTTATAGGCTTGTTCGTATTGCTTTAACACCGTCAGGATTGACTCTTCTGCTTTGCGTCGAATTGCCTCCTTGAGCGCAGCTCGTGCTTCTTGCGCATACGGACTTGCCGGGTACTTGGTCAGAAATTGCTGCAGAGCCACCGGGTCCTTGTTATTGGCTGCCATCCTCCAGTCCATCTGCTCGGCTTGTATCTGCTGAACTTTGATGCGAGCAGCATCCCGGAACTGGCCAACAGGGTAACGTTTCAAAAATGCATCCAAGGCGTCGAGTGTCTGGAGATCGTCACGATCCTTTATCATTTGCCACTCCAGTTGCTCGGCCTTGCCCCTTACCCTTTCAGCAAACCTGCTATGGGGATGCTGCCTTAAAAATTCCTGGAAGGCCTGTGGGTCTTTGCTATTGGTAAGGGCCGCCCAATCCCGCAGTTCCTCATCTTGATGCAGGCTTCCGTTAACTAGAAGAGGCGTACCCAACTTGAGTTGCTCCTTGGTCCTCGTGGTCAGGAAGCCCTCTTTCGCCAACTCGATAGTGTGTTCTCCTGGAGCTACATTCATGGAGAAGGTGCCATCTTCCCCTGTATTACCCACATAGCGCTCGTCGACTCGCACGCCAGTTCCTGGGGGAGCACTTTGTATGAGCAACTTACCGATAATGATTGCGGGCTGCAATTTGAACCTGATCTGGGTCTCACTATCCTTTATGATTTTCGCTTGCTGCGTCAGCGCCTGATATCCGGGTTTCTCTACGCGAATTCTGTAAGTTCCGGGGAGGAGCCCAGGTACTTGCATTTGGCCTGTCTTTGTAGTCAGACCGTACTGCTGATCATTTACAAAAATGGTCACGTTTCTGTCCCCTGCGTTTACCAGCAAGGTGCCCATTCCAGCTTGCTGCGAGCTCCGGAGAGCCCCGGACAGCCAAAACGCCGGCGGCTCTGGAGGCGTGAATGGTACGTCGGGCATGCCTTCTGCACGATACAGCTTTTCCCATCCGACGCCGGCGACCACGAGGGCCAAGACCGGGGCAGCAATCGCTGCCGCACGCTTCATTCCTTGCCGGTAGGCGATCCGCTGACGTTGCAGTTCGGCGTCGGGCAGGTTAGAAGTAACCCATGCATCATCGAAGACGTGGTAGTAGACCCGGTTGCGTACCTTAAGTACACCCTGATCTACTCTGGTGATCCCGGAAAGGCGTAGCACCGTGATCAGGGGATTGGTCTCGTCATCGTTGACCCGTTTGTTGTTTCGAATTTTGCCATAAAGAGTCAGGAGACCGGCAGTTTCCACCTCGCTGCGCAGCAGGCGTTCTCGTACGAACAGAAGGTTATCGTCACGCTGGCGAGCGCGATAAGCCAGGAAGAGATCACTGCAAATCTGGTCCACACTCGTGGGGGAGTGGAACTCTTTGGCTTCGGCGACGGCATGGCAAAACCGCTGAGTCAGGTAGGGATGCCCCCCAGTCCAGTGAAGGATTCGTTTCAAAAGTTTCTGACGATGGCTATCCTCGCCGGGAAGGCCCCGGGCTAGCGGAGCAGCCTCGTCTTCCGAAAAGTCGGTCAGTTCTATACGCCGGCCGACGTTGAAGGGAGTTGTTCTGGTATCGCGAATGAGGTCCGAGGGAGTAGCCACACCCAGAAGGCAAAATGTAAGCCTATCGAGGTCAGTTTCCTCGCTACGCCGGTTGTAGAGCTCGCGAATACCCGCAAAGAACTCGTCAGTGCTGAATGGAAGGCTGCGGATTGTATCAATCTCGTCAATAAAAATCACCACAGCACCTCGGCAATGCATGAGAACAACGTCACGCAAGGTGCGTATCCATCTCTGCAGAGGACTGACATTCTCCCACTCTAACCACGCATCCTCCACCTCGTCTTCACAATGCAGTTGACGCCCAACTCTGTCGATGAGCCCGTAGTACCATTGCTCTCTAGTCAGGTTCTGTCCGAATGCGGTCAAATCGAGGGCCGCGACCGCTACTTTCGTCTCTCGCAGTCGTGCAGCGGTACGGACCATGAGCGAAGACTTGCCCATCTGTCGCGGAGTAAGGACATAACAGACTTCATGATTTTCCAAGGCAAGAAAAAGTTGTCGGTCGGCGTCTCGCTCTATGTAGGATGCAGCGTCTCGCTTAAGCGTACCACCCACCACATAGAACGAATGATCTGATTGGCACGCCAATTCACTCATAACAAATGCCGCTTCAAGTAAGTGGAGTAAAGGCGACAGCGGGGCCTCATATCTCGTGCCGACTCACCCGCCATGATTCCGGAACTCCGCAGTCTGTAAAAACCTTCTATGCTGGAGCAGCATCGGCCAGTCAACACCGAGCGCACTAGCTCAGCGAGCACAGCATCCTGGCTTATGCACATGAGAATACGGCGCAAATGGTCACCGTAAGGGCCTTCGTCTTTCGCTGCACTCGCGGCAAACGATTCGATATCAAGCTGACGCGAGGCCAATGCGTACAGGCCTCCCTGCGTGAGATAAGGTTGCCCGGAAAGCAAATCGAAGAACTGGTAGAGTTCGTCTCGGCTTTTTAACGGTTCGCCATATCGCTGATTGAGCTCTCCTACCTCTTCAAGTGTGAAATCTGCCAAGGACAATTGAGTGCCAACATTGAAGGGAGATTGATTCATATCCGTAATGAAGAGATGGGCCTCGGTCGCATAAGCGATGCACAGGGTAAGTTTCTGCCAAGCTCCCTCAGGATCAAGGCATCGTTCGTTGTGCCATGAACGCATCAAGCCGAACACCTCGCTTGCAAACTTGCAGTTAAAGAGGCGATCCACCTCGTCCATCGCCCATACCAGGTGTGTGGGAATCTTTGGAAAAACCGCAGAGGCCAAAAAACGTTCGAAATTCGTACTTGGCCCTTTGCGCGAGTTCCAACTTGCTCCCGGGTCGATATCCAGCCTGAGCTGTTGCGTTAGCGCTTCCGCGAGCCTGAACAACAGTGTTTCGGCCGACTGCAGATCGCCAGAGCTGAGCTTTTGAAAGTCGGTGATTGCCACTTGGCAGGATAGCTTGCGCGCCTCGTTCAGACCACGTCCCATCAGAGACGTTTTACCCATCTGCCGTGCCCCCTTCAGAAGCACGATGCTGTCTTTGCGTGAGATAGCGGAATGAAATTCCTGGTCGGTAGGCCTTACGACATAAAACTGAGAACTGAGAGGCAGCGCACCGCCAACCGGTTCTAATTTGACAGGAGGCATGAATTTCCTAGACGGAGTTCGGAGCGACGCCACAATTTCCGAAACGATCAATGCATCATCATTGCAGCTTCTCCAAGTTGCATACTGTCTCTCCTCTAAAATTCCGCTTATCGGGTCCGGTAGACTGCCATCAAAGTTAACGCGCAGAGGCAGCAACCGTGGCCTTCCTCCTTGTCGCTGACCATATTTGTGGGCAAGCTCAATCTCGTAAACCATCATTTCACTTTGCAGAGATGCAGAAGATAAGAGAGCGACAACCGCATCGGCGTTCGCGATCCGACTTTCTATTTCGTGGGCCCATTCCACTCCGATGTTGAGATGCCGATCCACGAAAACACTGCATTCTTCCTTTGCCAAATGAGTTTCGAGCAATTGCGCGATGTAGTCGTCAGGTTGGACATTACGGCGGTATAGCAAAACTATCTTGGACCGGGGACTGCTCGACTTGGACGGGTCGATCATGGGCCTGGCCCGTTCCTGTGATAACGGGTCCAGACGTGCGAGCTCAGAAGGGACGTCGGCCACGGACAGTAGAGCAAAGCCAAGATCATACGCGGAGTGAAACCGCTGTTCTGGATTCTTTTCCAAGCAGCGGTTAACGACGCGCTCCAGTTGTGGGGGAATCCCAGGAATGAGGCGGGAGAGGGTAAGCGGCTCCTCATTCAGGATAGCGCCCATCGTCTCAACCGCGGTCGGTCCCATGAAAGCGCGCTTGCCGGAGACCATCTCGTAAAGAATCGCGCCGAACGCGAAAATATCGGCGCGATGGTCGGCCGTTTCTCCGCGCACTTGCTCGGGCGGCATATAGCCCACGGTGCCCATGACCGTCCCGCCGTCGGTGATATTCGTCGCCTTACGACGAGTTGTAACTGTTGCCTCTATCTTTGGCCGGGTGAGTTTAGCCAAACCAAAGTCAAGGATCTTGACTCGGCCGTCCTTCGTGACAAACAGGTTTTCCGGCTTAAGATCGCGGTGTACGATGCCTTTACCATGGGCGGCTGCGAGTCCTTGGGAGATCTGGATTGCGTAATCCACAGCCTTCCGTATTGTCAATGGCCCCCGTCGAACGTGCTCGCGCAGTGTCAGCCCTTCCAGGAGCTCGGACACCAGATAGGGAGCTCCTTCGTAAGTCCCCATCTGAAACACCGCCACAATGTTGGGGTGGTTCAATGCGGCGGCCGCTCGCGCTTCTTGTTCGAAACGCCGCAGCCGATCGCGATCGGGCAAGAACAAAGCACGCAAAACTTTGACCGCCACGTCCCGATCCAGTTTTAAATCGTGTGCGCGATAGACTTGGCCCATACCGCCAGAACCGATCAATGACTGCACTTCGTAATGTCCCACACGAGTGCCCTTGGGCAGCATTACACGGATGATGGAGGATGGCAGCAAGCTGGACTCGGCTTGGCCAGGCGAAGCCAAAATGGACTCAACATCCCTACGCAGGGAAGGATCGTTAAAGCAGGCGTCGTCGAGGAAGGCAGCACGCTGCTCGGGCGCGAGACCTAGCGCACCCTCTAGGACATCTCTAACCTGCTGCCAGCGCTCCGGGGTCATGGCTTCCGCTCCTGGCCATTTGGTGACGAAGCCAAATGCGCGCAGTGGACCAATCTCTCTTGACGGTAGCGGATGATATTCCGAGCACAGCTGCAGTTTCCTCCGTCGAAAGTCCTCCGAAGAAACGCAATTCCACCACTCGACTTTGCCGCGGATCAAGGCAAGCCAACTCCTTCAGAGCGTCGTCGAGGGAGATTAAATCTACGCTGCGAGCCTTGAATAGGTTAACCGTATCATCCAGCATAACTCTGTACCCCGCGTTCCGCTTGGCTGCATTCCGCCCGCGGGCATACTCGACGAGAACTTGTCGCATGAGCTGTGCGGAGACCGCCAGGAAGTGCGCATGGTTCTCAAACTCCTGCACTTCCTGCCGACGCAGGCGCAGATAGGCTTCATGCACTAAAGCTGTGCTCTGCAAGGTGTGAGCGGGGCGCTCATTGCGTAAATACCGGTGGGCTGCCTTGCGTAGTTCGCTGTAAACCAAAGGCACCAAAGCATCGAGTGCCTCCTGATCTCCCGCTCTCCATTTCGCCAAGAGGTCGGTTACAACGCCTGAGGAAGACCGCAACACAAACTCACATCCACTCTGCCCGCAAGGGCCAGCTCACGGTTGCGGCGAGAGAACGTAGCTCCGATGATCCCGTTTTCCGCCCGATTTCACTTTAACAAAGTGAAGACCGAATAAGGGTCTAGCAACCTGAGCGCCCCGTCATTCTAGCTCGATTCCACTTTGAGTACAAACGTGATGCCATCGCGGCAAAAGTGGCCATGGGAGTTGATGCCGAAATAGGCCTGTTTGGGTAGATCGCTGGCCTCGTTCGGTCCCGAACCGAAACAGGAGGTCGCTATGCCCACCAAGAAAACTCCCTCACCTTGTCTCGCTGTCATTGCCGCATTCCTGAGCTGCCTATTGGGACCCTCAGCCAGCAGTGTGTCGATCCCATCCACCGATCCTGATTTCTCTATCGTGCTGTTTCCAGACACTCAGTACTACAACTCGAACAACGCCTATGTGTTCAAAGACCAGGCGAACTGGGTCGTAAGTAATCAGTCCGCCCTCAAAATAAAAATAGTGATCGGATTGGGCGACATCGTTGACGGAGGAGGTTCTCCGATCGACGCCAACGGCAACGTAAATGGCGCTTGTACCAATCCTCCTTCGGGCAACTGGCAGACCCAGTGGCAACAGGCAAAAGCAGCGATAGGGATTCTGACAAGTCACGGAATCTACTATCAGCCAACGATCGGCAACCACGACTACGATTGCCAGGCGGACCGGCCACAGCCGCGGAGCGCAAGCAACTACTTCCACTATTTTGGCAACCTGGCGCTCGGACCGACCGCCTACATCTTGGATTCAAACGGGAACCGCACCCCGAACTTCTACAAGGTCATGCAGATCGGCTCGACCCACTACATGATCTTGTCACTCGAATTGTTCCCTCGGACCTGGGTTATCGCAGCTGCCAACAGTCTGATTTCGAATTTCGCTGGACCGGTGATTGTCGTTACTCACGCGTATCTGTCATACGATGGCTCCGGCCCGACCTTTGGCTCGACTTTCCTGGCAGGATCGGCTTACCCCCTGTGCTCCGGATTCCCAACCAGTATTTATAGCTGCACTTCCGATTCACTAGCGAACTATAAGCCTGCGGGCGGGGGAACCGACGGCATCGGACTCTGGTACCAGCTGATCGCAAAACATCCAAACATCTTCATGGTTTTGAGCGGCCATGTTCGTACTCCCAACGCCGGCAACTATCCATCCGTTCCCAACTACAACGGCGTTGGTCGGGTGGACTGCAATGTGCAGTCCTGGACGACGCTTTGCTCGAACCCTAACCGTCCCATCCAAATGCTCTCGGACTTTCAGGGCCAGGGCAATGGCGGCTACTTCGGCTATGGCTATCTTCGTATTTTGACCGTGAGCCCGTCCAACAAAACAGTTTTGGTCTTCACCCATTCCCCGTCAATTACGAATAGCCCTGCGAATTTTCCAGCGAATATTCCGGCGTATAAGGTGGACGCCTATAACCACTTCACACTCAACTTTCCCAATACCTTTGGCGGACCAGCCAAAGAGATTACGAATATTACGGCTCCGCTCGACGGGAATCACGTTCCCCCGACCTTTGGTATTTCAGCCAAGGCATCGGGCCCGGACGCGGTGAACCGCATGCAAGTATTCGTGGATGGGGCCTTGCACGCGGATTACTGGAACGTGAGTGCTTTACCGACCGGGGCAGCGGTTACGCTGTCTGGAGTTGGAGTGCACCGAGTGACGGTGCAATCCTACGACAGCACGAAATCTAGCTGGGTAAGATCAGTAGTCTATGTGGTAAACCCGTAACACACGGCCATCCAGCGGTCCGGTTCGCCGAACCTTGACCGATGATCATGAGCCAGTTTCGCCGTGCCGATTTCGACGGAGCTTCAGCCTGAGCACTGACGGTAAAGGAGATTACTAAAGATTCCTGTCGCGCATTCCTTCCAGACCAAAAATCATCCGGTCTGGGCAGTTATGGCTATGTCAGGAGTGCTAAGCACTTGCCGAATTTCGAACAACAACGTCTCCGGCAGAAACGGTTTTTCCAGCACTCTTGCGCCCGCCAATGTTCCGGGATCATTGTGGCCCGTGATATAGAGGACCTTGAGTCCAGGGCGTTTGTGTCTGAGCTGCATGGTCAGACTGCGACCATGCATCTTCGGCATGATCACATCGGTCAGCAGGAGGTGTATTGCTCCCCGATACATTTTTGAAATCTCGAGGGCGGAGGGACCGTCAGCGCTTTCAATAACTGTATAACCTTCAGCCGTTAGGAGTTCCTTCATTAACTTTCGCAGACCCTGCTCATCTTCCACCAGAAGGATGGTCTCTACTGCCGCCACGGTTGGGCGAGCCGCAGGAAGCGGTTTCATAGTAGCTCCACTGGCACTGCTCGCCCGAAAATGAATCCTGAATGTCGTTCCTGCTCCCAACCGGCTGTCGACTGAGATATGACCTCGGCTTTGGGCCACGTTCGCATGTACCGAAGCCAGACCCAGTCCTGTCCCCCGTCCGGGCTCCTTCGTGCTGAAAAAAGGTTGAAAGATATGCGCCTGGGTTTCGGCGGTCATGCCATGACCGTTGTCAGAAACCGTCAGTAAAGCATGGGGTCCTGCTGTGAGACCGAGGGAACGAGCATGTGCAGTGTCGAGGTCCGATCGCGCGGTCTCAATCGTCAGTCGGCCACCCTCAGACATTGCATCACGCGCGTTGATGGCGAGGTTCACAATTATCTGTTCGGTCTGAGCAGCATCCGCGGTAATCAACGGTAAATCGCTCGCTAGGCGAATGCATAGTTCGATGTCCTCGCGCATCAGGCGCTTTAACATCTTGCTAACGCCTTGAATGACCTTATTCAAGTCCACAGTCTCGGCTTGCCCAACCTGGTCCCGGCTAAAAGCTAGCAATTGCCGCATGGCAGCTCTCTCCTGGAAAGGCTGGCGGCCTCCGAGCGGGTACGTAGTAGGAAGGTGCTACCGTGCAGGGCAACACATCGAGGAACAAATCCCTGACGCCACAGACATTATGCCCAGCGCTACGCCCAGTCAAGGCAAGAAAGGCGATTTGCGGAACCACTAGGGTAGGTTACGTTGGTAACCATGGTCCGAGAGCTCTCTTGAGATTGCCGACCAACCCCATTTCCTGCACGAGGAGGCCACACCCGTTTGCAATTCGAGTCAGCATTTCAAAACGGTCATATGCGGATGGAGATGATTCGATTTCGCGTTGCACGCGTACAGGCTTAACCAACAACCACTCGACACTGAACAAATGGGGTGGGACTTAATCCCGAGCGCGAGTGTTAGCACAACAACGCAAGTAAACCCGCAGTTTTCGCCATTGCGAAGCGCACACCGGCACCTTCGGACGAACCCATGCTTCAGCTTTCCTTACTCGTACCTCAGCGCCACCATGGGATCGACCTTCGCCGCGCGACGGGCGGGGATTAGGCCAGCCAGGACTCCCGAGGCGAGCAACACAAGAACCGCTCCGACGACTGCTGTGAGGCTAACCTGCTTGATCTGATAAAGCTGCGATGAAACCAGTCGAACGCAGAAGAATGCAGCGGGAATGCCGAACGCGAGCCCCACAACCACCTGAATCAGCGCGCCACGCAGCACCATGGCTGTCACGCCGAAGCGTTCCGCCCCAAGCGCCACGCGAATACCGATTTCCGGAGTTCGACGCGCCACGGCGTACGCGGTCACGCCGTAGAGTCCGACAATCGTAAGCAGCAGAGCCAGACCGCCAAACAGCGCGGTCAACTGCGCGAGCATGCGTTCATCGCCAAAGCGGTCGGCGATCTGTCGATCAAAGCTTTGGAACTTCATTATGGCCAGGTTGGGATTGATTTCGGAAAACGTACGGCGAACCAGCGTTTCCATGTCGTTCATCGGGCGTGCCGTCTTCAACACAAGCGCACTCGCATACATCATTTCGTCGTTCTCGATCGGCTTCTTGATGCCCGTGGGTCTCTGCAACAGCGGCACAAAGTACATCGCGTGATTCGTCCAAGTTGCGTTGGTGTAAGCAGTATCTTCGACAACACCTGCAATTTCGTAATCGCCGGGTCTGTCCGGCGCGCCAAAATGCTGCCCAATCGGATTTTCTCCCGGCTTGAACAGTTTCTTCACAAAGGATTCATTCACGACCGCAATGATTGTGGACGCTGGCGTGTCTTGTTCCTGAATGCTTCGTCCAGCAATCACGCGTGTCCCGACAGAATCAAAATAATCGGAATTCGCCTTCACAAAAGAGGCGCTGAGGTGCGGGTCTGGCTCTCCCTGCACGCGCACGCTAAAGCCGTCGTTGTTATCCTCCATCGGCGTGAAGGTCGAAATGCCTACTTTCTCCACGCCTGGGATTGCATGGAATCGTTGTTCGAGCATCTGGTACAAATCCCCGACCTGGCGCTGGGTATAACCGGGAGCCTGAGGATTGAAATGAACGATGTAGCGGTTTCTCGAGTCGAGTTTCAGATCAATGTGCTCAAGCCGGGTCAAGCTTTGGGAAAACAGTCCCGCTCCTACGAGCAGCACAAGCGACACTCCTGCTTGCGCGACGACCAATCCGCGCTGAAGTAAGCTGGCTCCTCCTACTGTTGTCCGTGATCCGCTGCGCAAGGCATCCGCGGGCTCGATTCGAGTTGCAATCCAGGCTGGCGCGATACCAAACAGGATGCCGGTCAGCAACATCAGTCCGCAGGCAAAACCCAGCACCACAGGCGAAGGGCCGGCAAGAATCGGAGTCGCCGCTCCGGGGAATGCGAGCGTGAGCAGCATCCGCGTTCCGGCATATGCCACAAAAAGCCCGGCGATCCCTCCCAGTCCAGAGAGCAGCACGCTTTCCGTAAGCAATTGCAAAAGGATTCTTCTACGCCTCGCTCCCAGCGCAGTTCTCACAGACATCTCCGCCTTCCGCGCCATTCCGCGCACCAGAAGGAGATTTGCGACATTGGCACAGGCGATCAGCAGTACCAGCGCGGACGTCCACATCAGCAACTTCAACTGCGACGCATATCCTTCCTGCAGGTGCTGGATGCCCGCGCCTCCAGGCGAAAGCACGACGTGAACCTTCGGCAATTTTGCTTTGCCGCTCTCTGTCGAGTAGGTGCGAGTGGGCGCCAGCGCCTGCTGCAGTAGGCCAGTCATTTTTGCCTGGATCTGTGCAATTGAATAGCCGGTCTTTACGCGACCGACTATGTAGAGCCAGTTTGTGTCCGCGTCGTGTACGTAGGGCACGTTAGCTATGACCGGCATGGAGTCGATTGGCAAATAAAAATCCGGCGGCGCTGTCGATAGGCGGTCACCATAGAAACCTTCCGGCGCAATTCCCGCGATTGTGACCGGCTTCGTGTTCACGAAAAACGTGCTGCCGACAATCGATGGATCGTTGGCGTAATCGTTTTTCCATTTCTCATAACTCATCACCGCGACCATCGGTGCGTCTTGAGCATCGTCGGGATCGGAAAACAACCGCCCTGCGGCTGGCCTCAGGCCGAAGGTTCGGAAATAATTGCCGGAGATAAATTCGCCCATCACGGATCGCGCGGTGTCCGGTGTTCCACCGCGACGCGCAACAATCGGCCGGTATTCAAAACCAGCCTGCATCGCCGCCAGCTCTTCGAATTCCGGTGCGTTCTTCTTCATTTGTTCGTAGGCATCCGTCGAGAAAAGGCCGTAGTCGTCGTCAGGGGGAGTTCCGGAACCAATGCAGCAGAAGTTCCGGTCAGCAAACAGCAGCAGGGACTTCGGATCCGCCACCGGCAGGTTTTTCATGAGAACTGCATTCACCAGCGTGAAAATTGCCGTGTTTGCGCCGATGCCCAGTGCCAGCGTGAGCACGGCCGTCACGGTGAATCCCGGCGTTCTTCTCAATTGCCTAAACGCGAAACGAACATCGTGAAGCAATCCGGTCATTCTTCTTCTCCTCTCAGTTGTAGCTTAGCGCCACCTCGGATCGCCGCGAGGTGGGTCGGGATGTAGCAGGCGAGCATGGCGGCCGAAGTCAGAAGCAGAATCATTGAGCCAAGCATTGGGCGGATCGAGTGCCGTAACCCCCAAAGAGCAAGCGCGCGCGACGGGAGTCCCGCACCGCCAATTACGACGCCAATGAGGACCGTGCGCAAGCTTTGACCTAACACCATTCCGGCCAGAATGGTGCAACCGCTCGGCCAAATGCGGAAGCCGGTTATTTGATTGAAACTTTTGGCGGGCGGAGGCGGAAGGGTCCTTAGCGGGAGCGCAGAATGTCCGAGCGTGGAATTGGCTGTCCATTAGCGGACACCTGCTTTCCTCGATCACGGCGACCATAAGATCGCAATCAAGGAGGAAAACACAAGGCCGGAGCGCTTCGAATCTCACCCTTCGCCATATTTAAGTTGTTTCAAACCCGCCGAACGGATCGAGCCAATTGACACGACAAATGCGATGACATATTATCCGGGCGCTCTTCAATCGTGATTCCGCACCTCTGCGCCATGCTGGCGAAGAAGTCGCCTTCGCAATGAATTGGCAGCTAGTACATTACGCTGTGCTTGTGCTGATCGCTCTCGGTCACTCTAGGCTGGTTTCGGCACAGTTCTTTGATGGATTTGACAATCTAAAACTTGATCCGGAAAATGGCTGGTTTTTTAAAGCTGGCGACGGTACTGCCACCATGGACTTCCGCCAGGAAGGACCGGGCTACGCGTCGATTTTCGTAGATGGAACAACCGACCGGCGGGGAATCTGGTGGGCACTGATTGAGCGAAAAGTCTCCGACAATATGGATCTCACGCTAATGCAAAAGCCCGGCCATGAATTTCGCATTGAAGCGCGAGTTCGATCGAGCCATGCGCCTCGCCGGATCAATCTGCAGGTTTTGACGCAGCGAACCACGGACTATGAGTCTCAACTGATGGAGTATGACATCCCAGACACCGACCAATGGCACACGTTCACCATGACCACCCATGGCTTCGACGCCAAACCAGGAGACACAGTTTTTGGTCACTTGGCGCTTATGGATTGGGGGCTGGAAAAATACCGGCTGGATATTGATTACATAAAAGTGGACCTCGTTGATGCCGCCGCAGTTGGACCCGACAAAGGGGAGGCAGTTCCTTACCATCCACCCATAGCGGATCCGCGAAGTTTCAGTCAAAAAGTTCAGGTCGCGGCGGACAGTTCGATTGACATTGAAAACACTGATGTCGGTGCCCATGATTGGTACGTCCAGGACGCATCGGGCAAGAAAATCAACCTGCTCACGGTTGATGGTACCCATTATGTGATCTTGCGCTGGGATCTGAAGGAATTTGCTGGGAAAAAAGTGGCGGGTCACGGATTGCTGGAATTGACGACCTACTCGGTCGAGCAAAAAGCGGAGCGCATCAAGGACTTCGGGTTGGTGAGGGTTGTTGAAATCTTGGGTGGCGATCCCAAATGGGACCAAACAACTGTGACTACCGATAGCTTTTGCCATTATCAGCCGCTCAATCGGGTACTCAACACGCAGATGATCATCGATTGGCCGATTACTGAGGGAGATGGGGGAAAGACCTATTTGACGATTGGTCACCCAGTTTTGCAACGATTGATTGACGGAAAGACTCTGGGCATTGCCATCAAGCCGCTGGGTGCGATCGATGCTTCGTTTTATTCAATGGAACATGAAAACGGGAAAAATAGCGCAAAGCTGTATTTCAACCTTGAAAAGTGAACGCATGTAGCTACCTGCAGGGTTTCCTTGCGTTCGGAGGATTCATGAGCACTTTCCGAAAGTTGTCCATCCTCTTTCTGGCGGGGTTCTTCAACGCATCGACGCTTGCCCAAAACCAACAGACCAAGCCGCAGCCACCTCCGGCACAATTAGCTCCGAAGACTGTACCGAACGAGGTGCAGCTCTTCATTCCATATAAGCGATACTCCCGCGAAGACAATCAGGGCATTCTGAAGCTCTATGCACCGTTACGCGTTTCCGATGTCTCGGATGGAATGGATGTGGTTGGTTTGCAGGGCATTGGCATCGCCGACGAAGGTATTCAGCCGCTTTGGCGCGACACGCAAAATTTCACTCACCGCATCGTGGGTATTGCAGTGACAGCACGATACGTTCCCACGAACAAGCGTTTGGCCAAAACCCCACCGGAGGAAGTCGAGAACTGGTATGACAACATCACCGGAGAACCGTTCATGGACGCACTTTTCCCGGGTTGCGTACTCGTGATTGATGCCGAGGGTGACGGAGACACTCGCAGCATCGGCTCATCCAATATTTTAGAGTGGCAAAAGCTGGGAATGCTCGGGGTTATCACTAGCGGCGGCCTGGCAGACAGCGACGAGATCATCGCACACAAAGTGCCAGCGTATCACAAGCGAAAAGGGCGCGGATTCCGTCCGGGCCGAAATGAAATCGAATCGGTAAATCGCCCCATCAACCTGGGCGGCGTACTCGTCCGTCCCGGCGATGTTGTAATGGCAGACGGGGACGGCGTAATTGTTGTCCCACGTGAGCGCGCCGAGGAAGTAGCCAAAGCGGCAATGCAATTCCTCGATAACATTGGCCTCGAGCGGTATCAAAAAACGCAGAAGGGCGAGAAACCATGAAACGGCGGCGCAGGTGACTATTTTCCATCACCATCGGGCAGAGTACGTACAGGCCGGGATTTTTTCTCCAGCGTAAGGGGATGAGGCAGAAATTGTGGCTAAGTCATGCTACAGATTCCTACTTCTACGAGCTCAAGCACGTCTGCGACATTTTAAAATTTGTAAGGTGGAGAAAATACAAGAGCCGGAGAGGTTCGGATCCTTCCGCCATCCTGAATGCGGGTAAATACTGGAGACAATCTTGTCTTGGAGCTGGGCTCGCGAGTTGTTCTGGAGGCAAAGACCCGCTGCTGTTCCGCGAAAATCGTATCCAGTTCATGACTCGCGTCAGCCAGACATGTAGCATCGTTAAATTCGTCTGACTTGGCCGGCACCAACGCAGCGCCATAATGCCTTATCGCTTCGAGGGAATGGCCTTGCTTTGCAAGTATCACTGCCATTTGGCAATGAACCGCGCTGTTCTCCGGTTTCATGTAAATTGCATGTCGATACGCCTCCAACGCGGCGGAATACCGAGCGTGGTTGCGTAGCTCATTGCCTAGCCATTGATAGGCGAGCACCTGAGAGTATCCCCTTTCGACATCATCCGGGCTGAGCGTTGCGATGATCTGGTACTCCCGGCGGGCGCTTGAGGTTCTGCCTTCGTGAACTAGTGCTTCAGCAAGCTTGTGGTGAGCTTCGACATAGTCGCGACGTAGTTGAACCGCCTGGTGGAACTGGTCAATAGCAATTTGCCAGTGGCCCTTCCTCTCCTGCAACAATCCGAGTTCCAAGAAGGCAAAGGGGAGCGAATCTGAGCCTTTATTCTCATCCACAACCACTTGGAGTTGCGCAATACCTGCGTCCACGTCGCCGGCGTCAGCGAGTTCCAGGCTTTTATGGACAAGGATGAGTAAGTCCTGAGGGGCATAGTTGAGCGCATTGCTGTATTCCGCTAGGGCTTCCTTGTGTCTCCCCAAGTGGGCGAGTGCAGAACTTAGCTTCAGGTGCGCGAGTGCGAGGTTCCGCTCCTCGCGTTCGGTTGTTAGAAAATCGTTGTACACATCCACCGCGTCTGCGGGATGGCCGGAGTCGTCCCATGCTTCACCGAGACCAAGCAACGCGTGACGATCTCCTCGTTTGCGCAACTCGAGATAATGGCTGATCGCGATATCGCGGTCTCCCTTCAAATAGTAAATTTGCGCCAGCCTCTCCGAAACCTCGTCTCGCGACTTTGGCTTCATGTCCAAGGCGCCTTTATAGCAGTCGATCGCCTGCTGATATCTCCTAGTGGCTCCGTACGCCATGCAGAGGTTCAACTTCAAATCTACGTTGTCAGGGTGCAGGCTCAAAGCATGCCCGAAGGCCGCAAGGCCTTGATCAACCTGTTCACCCTTGAGCAGCGCTATTCCGGCTCGCGCCGGATCTTTAGCGGTAATGATCTTGGTAGCCAAATCTCGGCTGGCTCGTCTTAAGCCTTCCAGATTAAGCGGCTGGGGATCGGTCGCCCAAGGCCCGGCATCCCCAGCCCGCGCAACGAGGGTGAAGTGTTCGCCTTCCACAATGGCATCACCTGAAACCGTGGTTTCGGTGCCCAGGAGCCCACGAAAAAGCGAGAGTACTTGCTCGTACGATATCCCCTTAACTTCAACTTTGAATCGTGGAGGGGCTTGCACGTGCTGATATTGTGGGACCAGGATGTTTCGAAGGTCTGGCAAGCCGGTTTCCGATGACCGTAGACTGACGCCTTCCTTTTCCTCGTCGATTCCATTCAGTATCGATTTCAAACCGTCTTGCACGCTGTCGGCGACAATATCGCCACTAAACGGCGGGTTGCCCTTCGAGAGCTGGAAGGGGGTGATCATCGTTACGGGTGTTCGCGCTTCCAGATATGCAAAAATTAACATCGCTAAGACTACGAGGTAGACCCATGCGGAGCGCATGGCCCAAACTCGTTTCACGCTGTTGTAAACGGCGGCACGCAAGCGGGGTACTGTTTGGTCATACCACATCCAAACCTGGCCAGAAAAAATGTCGAACATATCGAAACTCCTGCATATTGGTGAGGATTGTCGCTCCTGTCCGGAATCGGATCAATAGACCGCGGCATAATTCGAGCATTACTGTTTCTTTACATCTAATCCATTAAGCGGCAGGGCTTTAGCGATAAGTGGGGGTGGTAATGGTAGAAATCTGACGTATCATAAGGTTTGGACCGTGAGTGCCGGAGAGTTGGTCCAATGCACCTCAATTCGCAAAATCGAGCTAAGTACCGGTTTACCTCCTTTGAAGTGTCGGTGGAAACGGGCGAACTCCTAAAGCATGGGAGGCGAGTCCATCTACAGCGCAAACCTTTCGAAATCCTCACCGCGCTTCTGGAACAACCGGGCAAGCTGGTGAGCCGCGAAAGCTTGCGGCAACGACTTTGGCCGGCTGAAACTTTTGTGGATTTTGATAATGGACTGAATACTGCATTAAGCAAGCTGCGCGAAGCACTCGGCGACACGGCTGAAAAGCCACGCTACATAGAGACGTTGGAACGACGGGGCTACCGTTTTTTGGCCCCCGTCGAAGAGATCGCGACCCCGGTATTCCATCCGTTGCGGGAACTAGATGTGCAGAGAAAGCGAATAGTACCCGACGTCGCCTTGGTGGAACTTGAAGGGAAGATCGTTTACGGACCTGAGTGCCGGCAACTGGAGTGGCTTGTCGCGGAGCTGTTAGAAGAAGGAGATAGAAAAATCATCTTCGACCTTTCGCGCGTGAATCATGTGGATAGCACCGGCGTAGGCATCATCGTCATGTGCTCTGGCAAGGTGAAAGGAGCCGGGGGAGAGCTGCGTTTCGTAGGCGCCGAAGGACACGTCAAGGAAGTCCTGAAATTAACCGATGTAGGAAAGATTCTACGTTTGTATCCGAGGAGATCGGAGGCGCTGGAAGGTTTTGTAGGTACAGCGGCCTAACACTCGCTTCATCTACTTCCGGAATCTTAACTTGCCTTCATGCCGTGCGCTTCGCACGGGCCCCTTGATACCATCTCCTGAGGTACAAAAGGGCTGCCACCAAACCAGCGAACGCGATCAAGCCCAGAGTCGGCGTATATCTGCTAGTGAATTGCGATCTAAGTACAACTTCGCCAGCGATGCCTATCAGTAGACCAAAGAACAATACGACACAAACCAACCAATCCTTCGCATGATATTCATTTGGAACTGCCCTCAGCCGGAATTCTACCGGACGAATCCTTGGCTTTCCAGCTTCTTGAGCCCCTAATTGCTAGGCTGCAAGCTGTTGATGAAGTTCGGTAAATTGTCACCAAGCAAGTGCGACGCCCCCAAAATATCCGAGCAACCTGCTAAGCTTCCGGGGGAACATTATCGGGCTGGAACGCACTTTGCAGAGACAGGCATGAGCAGAACGCCGCAAGCCGAGCAGGCGATTCACGCGATGCGAAGTGTCTTGATGATTGTGGTCTTCACGGCTGGGTCAATCTATTTAATAGCCGGCCGCGCCTTTCCTCCTCACGGCAATCCGCTTGTCTACGGCATCGCGATATCATGGCTTATTTCCATGACCATCGCGACTGTGAGCAGCGCGATCCTCTTCAGGGTAAACCCAAAGCTGTTCTCCCTGGCCCGTTGGGAGAAACAAGGCGAGGTCTATGACCGCGCGGACGTCCGGGCCTTCCGATGGGTGCTATTTCGTTCGCCGCTAGGGTGGATTAACCCGAATTTCCATTGGAGGATCAGCCGCGGGGATTGCGATCGACTGCTGAGAGAAATGAACTCCTCAGAAGGAGTGCACTGGCTGACTTGTGCCGTTTTGGTCATGCTGGCGATCTCATACCTTCTTCATGATCACGCCGTGTACGGCTACGTCATGCTGCTCGTCAGAATCCCCTTCGATCTGTACCCCATCATGCTCCAACGCTGGAATCGAGGTCGCGTGTCGCGAGTGTTAGAACGCCTGGCGAAAAAGCCAACCACAACTGATACCAGTGATACCGTTTTCAGCGGAAAAACGGCAGACTAACCAGAAAAACTGCACGGAAAGTTGCGAATGTGCTGCAACCCGCATAAGGTTCCCCACGTCAATTTGACCAAGTACGCGAACCTAGGCGAAGAACCTGTGGCGCTTCTGCCCGTTCCTATTTTCGAAAACAATTCAAATCCAACAACTACGGCGTCAGTCCATATACGTCAATTGTGCCGTTGTAAGTCGGCACAAAGATTCTCCCGTTCGCTACCACCGGCAGATTGAATTTGTTGTGCTTGAACAAGATGTTCCACTGGTCGCTATGCCAGAGGAGCTTCAAGCTCTTGGTTCCGTCTTGATTCTTAATGAAGTTGGTCGCATCGTAGGCACGGAACACTCCCTGCGTTACGGAACTATTCGCGTCGCCGTTGAGAGGGGCGAGGGCCCACACAATACCACTCCCCACGACGCCTCGGTTGGAAGAGAGTGTGAGCATTCCCCCCGGCATCCCTCCATGACCGTCCGGGCTGGGTGCTCCAAGCGAAGCGACTTCGTTGCCTTTCGCAAGAAATTGCAGGGCTCCGCTTTTGTCAATGCTCCACACGCGAAGCGATTCGTTCTCTCCCCAGCAATAGAGCAGGGGGCCGAGGTCGGGACTATTCCAGTACAGTGGGGATGCGTGGAGATGGTGTGTTTTGTTGTCCAGAAAATAGTGGTTCAGACCGCGCGGATCGGCGGGCGCGGCGTTGAACCCTAGTCCATTAAATGTGAAGAAAATGGGCGGGCTTTTCAGTTTGGCATAATTTTGGGGCGGGTTCTCGAGATCGGCTATTTTCGTTTTCCCGAAGTTGTTTTGGTCAAGAACATACGCAACGCCATCTTTGCCGCAGCCAAGCACGAGTTGCAGATCGGTCAGCAGAGTGGGACCTCCCGAACCCAAGTCCTGGTCAGTCCAGTCGTATCCTTTTTGGTTGGTGGCAGCCATATGACGCCCCTGCACTACAACTTCGTGATTCGCGTTGCGGATGCTGTGGTCGGTAAATGGGGTAAACCAGTCAACGATGTTCAAGGATGCCGCAGCATTGTTTGACGCAGGCGTATATTTCAACTTGACGAAGCTTTCACTGAAATCATTGGCTCCGTCCCATCCCCCGTTTCCGGTCATAAAGTAGATATGTCCGTCACCGTCTGCAGCCGGGCCTTGAGCGGCTTGCCAGATGCCTCCTCCATGCGATTTACGTGTGGTGATGAAAGTCGCCGCAACCTTAAAGGTCTCAACATCAAACGCGATAACCCATCCGTGGGCGTTGGCCCTGGTCTCCCCAACTGAACCACACGCCATGAAGATGGTCTTTCGAGGATTTCCCTGAGCGTTTTTGACAGCCACGAGAACTAACGCGGAGCGTTGCTTCTGCGCTGGAGATACGAATTTGATGCCCGACGCGGTATCGACGACACCGTCGATGGAGACAGGTTCACGTTTCTCCTTCCCGGTAAGCAGATCGACCTCGTGAAGCCGATGGATGCTTTTGGTCAGAGAATTCTGCGTCGCGGTGTTTTCGGTCGTAGACCATGAGATTGCGTATAGCGAGCTTGTGTCGCGGTCAATGACTGGAGTGCTCAGGATCCCCCAGTTGGGATTGATGAACTTGAGATCGATATTTCCGGCTCCTTTTTGATCCCGCGGCACATTTTGCACCGGATTTCCCAATCTGAGCGGCGAAGGCCAGAGGGGGTGTCCGTCTAAGGTGTCGAATGCCGAAATCGTGTTCTTCATCGTGCAGGCATAGACCACATCGTGGTTCTTTCCGTCCGCGAACGGTCCGAGGTTGCTGACGATGAGCGGCTGCGCTTCCATGCCGGGAAGGTCATCCAGCTGAATGCTGAACAACTTTGCGATTCCGCGAGATCCCACAAGAGCGGGGGTGAGAATCGTTTCTTGGTCATTGACGCCTGTTCTGGCGTTGTTGTAAGAGCGAGTCAGGACCGAAACAGCCATCGGCAAACCTCCTCATTCGAATTGGAGCTCAATCACCGAATTCAAAAATCGAGAGTTGTTACGCCTCGAGCGCCCACGGCAGGCATCGCGGGTGCCCTTCGGGCAACCAGTTTGGTTCTGACAAGTGCTCCTATCGAGCAGCCAGCCAGGGCTACGACCCCGCTGATTAAGGTTGAGACCGCAAGCGAGGTCACGGAGGCGCCTCCGCTCCATGCTTCCGCAAGGTTGTCGAGTCCGAGCATGCCCGTAACAAACCACAAGACAGGACCTTGCCGCGGTTTTGATAGCACCAAGGCGGCTGCAATCGCGTACGCAACCCAGACAAATGGAAATGCGTACATGGGAGTAAAGTGAATCAAAGGGCACAGAAACATGCCCAGTAACGACCCCAGCAGATCGCAGCCAGCAAAGGCGACGATAAGCTTCTTTCGGCTCCAGCTGGGGTGGCCAACGATGCCGATCAGGCCAGAGAAAAGTAATGTGTCGAAGGAGCAGAGTACAGCCTGGCCGAGCAAAGTCATATTGTCTCTCCACTGGAATACAGCTGAGTATGGGATCCCGAAACATTGACTGGGACGATCAACCGGTCGCAACTGATCTTCGCAGCCTCGCTCAACGATGCTGCTCTACGCGCTTTCGCGACGTAGATCAAGTTGCAAACTGCAAACGCGCCAAGCACAAACATGGCCGCATGGAATCCGCTTCCTGGTAAGTGGGGCCCTGCAACTTCGCTATATGCAAGTCCGGCAACAAGGACGCCGACCGTCATTCCGACATTCCTGCAGGTTGCGAATATTCCAGTAATGGTGCCCCGACGGTTCGCTTGGGCCGCTGCCATAAGCTCCGCAGTGTTGGCTGTGACGAATAAGCCCGTGCCCACCCCGATCAGCGCGACATGGAACATGATCAGCAGCCAAGAAAGTTGATCGAAGGCGGCAAGGCTAAGAACTGCGCCGGCGATCACCAATGCACCCAGTACCCGCGTGTTCAACGATCCAAACCGACAGCTTACCGCGATGCTCAGGAAGGCAGCGCCGGCTCTCGCCAACTGCTGACACGTCAACATGCTCCCGGCCAGCAGAGGTCCGAAGTGCCGCTCCCGGATGAGGTACACCGGCAGGACGAATGTCGTCCCAAAGGTGGTCAGGTAACAGAGAAATTCGGAGCCGATGAATGGTCCTATGGTTTGCCACATCCTCTTGAGCTTTGTGCGCCATCGTTTTGTACTCAGCAAGAGGATCGCGCTGAGGAAACCGAACCCTGAGAGAACCAGCACTGATGTTTGACTACTTGCCGATCGCACCCCACGTCCACCCAAAATGAAAATGATCGGAGCAAGCACCAGCATGGGTGCAAAGAGTGGGATCAGCCTCAGCTCGGACCATCGCACTCGATCCCTTGAGCTTCGGTCGAGCAGCTTGCAGGCAAGCAGGAATGCTGCCGAACAGATGACGACGTTGACAACAAAAATCGCCCGCCATGAAAAGTGCGCAGAGAGGACAGTGGAAAGCAGGGGTCCTGCAGCGAGGCCGCTGTAAGTCATTCCCGTCTGCCATCCTATGGATCTGACATACTCGCTTGGCCCATACGCCGTTGCAAGCAGGCCAAGCGATGTCCCGGAGATCATCGCCGCGCCCACGCCCTCCAGGGCGCGCAACAACAGCACAACTCGGACGGAGCAATCGGCCCCGAGCATTGCCGAGGAGGCGATCACGGTCAACAACCCGCACAGGTAAACTTTGCGCAGCCCCACGGCATCCGCGATGCGCCCCGACGTGATCAGAGAGGTGCTGAGCACGAGCGTATAGATTGCAATCACCCACTGGGCGTTCACCATCGTCAACGTACTTTGTTGAATCATTGCAGGAACGGCTACGCTCAGCGCAGAGCTGTGAAGGGCCATGGCCATGGTCCCGATCCCGACTATGACGGCGGCCTGAGGCACGCGTTGGATTTTGGACGGCAAAGCTTTATCTGTGCTTCTAAGCTCATGTGCCTAGCGTTTGTGGCGCGGTGTACCGCACCAAAATCTTGTACGCCGGGGCCTTACTGTTTGTTGGCAAATTCGAAGTCATGATGGATACGGTCTGAAATCCAGTTACGGATATGTGGACTGACAGGGTCTTCGGAGGTCCGCCCGCTCCACGAAATTCCTTTCGACCAACGCTCGTGCCAGTCGGTCCCGTGATCTGCAACAGAACCGTATTCGAATCGGTCCAGTTGGATGTGTCCATAGTCAAACTTATGTCTATGCTGGTCCCGCTAGCTGCGTAGACGCTACCGACCTGAATCGATTCGTTTTCCGCTGCTGGCTTGAGGTCGAGGTCTGTGGCACCTTCGAATTCCTGGACGGTGATTCGCGAGGGTCGATTCAAAGAGGCAAGTTTTCGTCTCGCATAGCAGATGTACCCTGCACCATCCTTATTCGAAGGAACTGTAATGGTGACCTGGGAGTTCGAATCCGTTTGGACATCAGCGGCACCTGTAAGGTCCAGAAGCTTTGTGTGCGGCTGGAACCCGGTCGCAACCGTGATCGTTCGCGGCGCTGGATCTTTGTTGAGAGCTACTAGTAGGTGATCGCCACCCATTCTCTCAAACGCAAATATGCCGGAATCTTTCCACCGTTGTTGTGTGGCTCCAACAGCGAACTGTTCGTGTATTTGGATTAAGGGATCTAGCTTTGGCTTCAACCCGAAACAATTCTTATCTGTACTGTAGTCACGATAAAAGATGCATGGATACCCTTCGACGGTAAGAATGTACGCATAGGCAAGCAACTTATTGCGCACAATGGGTCCGCCTATTCCGCCCCTGTCGGTGTCATGATTCTCGACGAACGTGACTGCCCCAGCAGGATCAATTCCGGCTAAGCCTGCGTGGTCAAGGGTGGCCATTTGAAATGAGCCGGGGCTGTTACACATGTTCTTGAGCATGAAGTGCAGAGGAAAATCGAATGCAGCGGAACGGTGCTGAACCGCATTTGCCCAGCTTTCTATCAGCCCTATGTTCCCGTCGGCAAACTCGCCAACGGCAAACTTGCCGGCGAGAGGGCCGTGATTCAGCAGTTCCAAAATGAACTCTGTGGATACGCCCTTCATGTTGTCCAGTCGGTATCCCTGCACGTCGAGCGCTCGAGTAAGCCAACCGGCTGCCTTCAGCAGACCGTCTCGGCAGTGGTTCTTGGGCATGCCGTTGATCGGCGCGAGATCGCGGCCAAACTGAAATTGGTCGCTGAATACGCCTGGATCTTCCGGGACGTGGGGATGGAAGTCTCCAGGACCTTTTTCGAATCGACCACCCTGAGCATGTCCAAATGCGTCCACATAGCGGAAATTGAAGTGCCCATCATCGCCGTCACGCTGGTTCTCTACCAGGTCAACGTAGACATCCAGGTCGTTCGCTCGCATCATCGCGACGCAGCGCTGCAGGCTTCCCCGACTTCCATACCGGGTTTGGACAGTTCCTTTTTGATTCTTCGAACCCAGGTCGTAATCGTCGAACAGGTCATAGCCGCTCGAGAAGCTGCCCGATGCTCCTTTCAGCGGTGGCGGAAGCCATACCGCGGTAAACCCGGCCTTGGAAAGTTGGCTCGCCTGGGCAGCAAGGTGGTCCCACCAAAAGGGAACAGAGTTGTCGCCATCCAGGGGTGAGGGAACTCCAGAAACACGACCTGGCGCAAAGTAAAAGCCCTGCAGCAACACGCCCATTGCATTGTCCTCTATTTACCAAGGGCGTAATTGACCAGATCTTTGAGCAGGAACTCGCCTTTGCTTCCCAAGCTGGGCTTCCAATCGGGTTCGAGGCTGAGATAGGAGTCGTTGTCACCAAACATAAGTCCGAGAAAGACCTCGGCAACAATTCGGCCTCCCACCTGTCCAAGCTGCGGCGTGGTGATCTTCTTTTTCTCGGTCACCGGAATATCAATCTTTACCTTGTTTTCAAACGCTTCTGCCAAGATGTAGGTCCACAATGGGCACTTGCCCTTGAAAGCCTGCAGTTCAGGAAAACCTTTCGGGAGGTTGGCAATCGTGCCGCGTACATCGGGATCGTCTCCACCCTCTGGGTCATCGACGGCTTTGCCGATTTTGATGTCTTCATCGGCTAGAACCTTCACCCCCATCGCTTTCGCTACATCTTGCCCGCTTGGCAAGCCGAGCTCGAAGCCTCTGAGGAGATTTCGTTGCGGCAGGGATGGCGGGGGATCCTGGGCCACACTCGGAGGCAATACGGATAACGGCGTCACCAACGACGTATCGAGCCGGTAGGCGAATTGAAGGCGTTTCTTGGTCGTTGCGTCCTCGGGTTTGTCCGTACCGTAGGAACGAACATCGGTATCGATAAAGCGCCCCCAATCGATGCCACGATTCTTCGCCATCTCCTGGAAACCCGCAAGTCCGTCGGCCAAACCTTTTGGAATCTCCGGAATACCATTCGGTGGAAGCGGGAAAATGGGCAACAACGTCGCGTCGTTGTCGTTCAATCGATAGCCGGGACGAATCATCGAATGGCCGAGGCGATAAGCTGCCACAGAGAATTCGACGGGCATGAAAGGTTCATTTTTCCAGTGGAAGAACTTCAGCTTGTCTCTATCGAATTTACCGCCGGTTTGTAGCTGATCGAGAACTGCAGCACTCACGATTCGAGGCAGAAAATCGTGCAGAACGATCCATTGATAGTGATATCGAACGATTTTCTGGAGAGCGGGAAAATCCAAGCTCGGATTGCTGTCGACGACTCGATTGTGGAAACGCAAAAAAAGACATTGCAGTTGGGAGACGATGCTGTTTTCGTCGTTGCGCGGATCCCCAATGATCGCTCGACGCGGTGTCCCGTTATTACGCGGCAAGTCTGGTTCCCCGTTGTCCAGAAGATCACCCAACAGGAACTTCGCTCCATTGTCATACAGATAAGGCTGATCGCCCGGCCCGCGCCCATAAACGTTGTCCAAGTCAAAGGCAGGAGTGCGGAAGTCAGTTAATGCACCGGGATCGCTGTGTTGAATCAATGTCGTCATCGGATCGAAAGTGATGTCGTGATCCACAAACTGCCCAAAATACGTATATAGGGCCGGAATCCCGCTCTCTTCCGAATCATTTCCATCCTTGGGTGCGTCGAAGCCCGACACCATTGCCTTGCCGAGCGCCATCAGGGCAGCCCGGCTCTCATTGTCGTTCCTCCCGTATTTAGCAGCCGGAAGCGACCGGAACAAGCGCCCGAAGCGGCCTTGAAAAAGCGGCGATGCTGGAGTGCTCATCAGACCGCGCAGTGGCTTTCCATGATGTGCGTGTGTGAGTGCTGACGATTTTTGCGACTTCAGAACGGGTGAGCTCATTGGGAACCTCCAAAGCTCTGTTGTAGGAGCGTCTTCTGAGTGATTACCGTTAGGAACGACAACCTACGAGAGAACAGCGCAGAGAACCTATATTAGTCGGGTCGACGATGGCATTTCAAAAAACGCCTGCCTCGATCGCGGGCGGTATAGTAACTCATGGGGCACGGAAGTCAAGAAATTTTGTGTTAATTAACGAAAATGAAACAAAGTCGCAAGGGTTTCCGAATAACTCCGAAAAATAAGTTGCGATCAAAACCAGATCTTAGTGAGGCAGGGGAACCGTCTCAATGGGCATTCAGCCATCGGAGCTGAGCCTGAGGGCGCTACTGCTAACCTAGAATGCTCATCGGAGCCGGCGCAACCTCCAGAGGGCTAAGGGTCCGTGGTTGAAGCGATGAGGAAGGAAACCTGCGGCAAAAGTGACTGTGGCTCATCGCGTGCACTTTGTCCCGAAGTTTTTGTGTTCTTGTTCCGTTTTCGTAACAGATTCTTGCGCGGTTGGAGTTCCTCATCCGATGGGCGGAATGGATATCTTGGGCAATCCCGAAAGGATCAGCAATAGAACCCCCAGTTGCTCGAGGCTCTGCTCGCGCTCACGACTTGGTGAAGCATTCGGCCTCCATCGCTGGCGTCAGAACGAATCACTCGTTGACCGCAAAAAACGCCTTCAACTTGAATTCTCTGCACCGTTCGCAATCGTCATCACGTTTTACGATCGTGTAGCCCTCGGCCGGTTTCCTAATTCCATCGGCCGCTTTCGCGGCTTCGTCTTTCGCTCGGAAGGGTTTCCAATCGAGAGTCGAGTGGGACGACCAGCAAATGTGGTAGTGAATACCCAGGTTCATGGATTCAATTTCGCCTGAGCATTCGCCTGGTCAGTATCAAAGTCACGGCGAGGCGCTTCCTGCGACGTCAGGAGAACTGCGAGAATATCCGATTGGCCTGCAACATACACTAGTTGAAAAATATTACGAAAGCTCGATGCTTGTCCCCCGAATTGCAGCTGACGGAGTCGCGCAAAAGCGGATGAATGGGGCTTCTGCCATCTCAGTCGCGGCCCAGTCGCTTTTTCTAGACCGCCGCCGCCAGGCCGGGCTTCGATCAGGGCTTTGGGCCGTCCACCATACACTTCCGAGGATTACCCGCACGCCACAACTCCGCATGCTTCGAACCTTGGGGTTATCCAGCCTGAAGCTTGCGTTTCTCAATGCGAATCAGCGCATCCAGTAAGGCTTTTGGGGGGGCAACGTCCAAGACCGTTTCGTCTCGAGGAAAGGAAGCTTGCTCCTCCGGACGCTGCACAATGGCAACCAGCGAACAGTCCGGGCTGACCTCTTCGATTCGGGCAACAAACTCTTGCGCGGATTCCTTGCTCAACGTATAGCTGATGATTGCGGCGTCAAACGCCGCCTCTTGGATGGCAGCCAGTGCCTCGCTCTTGCTCTCCGGGAAAATTACGTGGAAGCCGTGAGATTGGAGGAACTCCGCTCGGTAGTGGCCTAATTCCAGCTGTCGACCGAGCATTAGAACAGTCATGGTGAGGCACCCCGTGGGGTCGCTCCCATTTTATCAACCTTTGCAAACCGTATCCGGGGCTTGTGGGCCCAGTCGACAACGGAACACGTGCTGAGTCATGGAACACGATTACTGTAGAGCCTGGTCGAGGAGTTGCTCGACGGCTCGTTTGGCTTCGAGAATGGAATAGCGGTGGTCCATGGCTCCTGCGAGGTCGGTATTCGCGAATGCAATCCTGCCGAAAGGCGCTCCTCGGATGGTCTCGCGGGGCGCAGGCTTCCCTTCCGCGCCAAAGAAAAATCCGGGTTGCGGGCTAAGATAGGCGTGACCCCAGCGATTCAAGATGAGCCCTGCAATGTCGCGCTGAGCATCGAACCCGAAGGCGCCGAACATGTCGGCAAACTGGTCTCGAATCTTGTTTTCGTATTCGGAAAAAGGAGTTCGCATCATCTCCGCGCGCCCCATGTGGCCCTGTTCTTCGGTGGAATGGCCCGGAAAAGAATACAAGACCTTTAAAGAGAGCACGACGGGTGAGTCCGGCCCGATTGTCTCCCTTTCGATTCCAGTCAGCGCCAGTTTGCGCACCTCCATGTAATTGCCCACGCCCTCAAACCACCGGCAGCCACTGATTCCCATCTTGTAAAGAAAGCGCCAATTACGCAGCGCGACATTGGCCATCATGCATGGTGAGCGATAGAACTGCCCATAGGCTTCGCGATGTGTTCCCGGCAGGTCTTTCACGATGTGCTTGGTCGTCCAACTTCCCCCCGCCATGACGGCCGACCGGGCCTTCAGTCGATAAAGCTTGCCTTCTTTCAGATAAACGATAGTGACGGCATTGGCGTTTCTCGGATCGCCCTCATGCTCGACCGAAATTGCCGTCGCCGCCAGGCGAATCCTTGCCTGATTTCCGGAAGCATCGAGCTGGCTGAAGTTGATGCCGTTGCGGCAAACACTTTCGACTTCTTGCGGGCCGTCGATGCCCCCTGGGATCAGTGTCTTAGCCATTAATCTCGCGATGGTGGCGTTTCCGCCAGGGAACATCTGGTCTGTACCCGAGCTCTCGTCTGCGAGGGGATGGAGCATCTCATATGCGTAGTCAGAGTAGGCAGACAATGCGTCGGGACCCAGCCCCGCTCCTCCGCCTTCGACCGGGGAGAGAAACGTCCTTACAATCTCCCGGCCGAGCCCAAAACGCTCCATGTAATGCTGCTCGAGAGTGATGGAGTCCAGATATCGAGAGATGGCATCGCCTTCCACCCGGGGGCGCTCGAATTCTTTTTTCTGAATGGCCTCTCCTCTCAACCAGCGCAACCACTCCGCGCGCTGCTGCGGCGAGATTGGAGCACCTCCGAGTTTCTTCCCCAATGGATCGACCACCCACAGCCCGGTTTTTTGCCCGAACTTCTGACCAAACCAAAATCCGTACTGTCCGTGTTCGAGCCCAGCGGCTTCATAAGGAGTGCGGGAGAGCACCAATTCCGGCTGCGGTCCACCCCAGCTCTGATAGCGGAGCCTGGGGGCCTTCAGGCCAATGGAATCGTAGAAATGCGCAAGAAAACTGAATGGATATTGCAGCTGAAAGATCGCCGATCCCTGATGTGCAATCAGCCGCTGGCCATCCACGAGAAACTCGTTTTGTTTGGCCTCACCACCGAAAATGGGATGGTTCTCAAGGACCAACGCCTTCATCTTGGGCCCGGCTTGGCGCTGAAAGAACAATGCGGCAGCCAGGCCGCTAATCCCCCCACCGACGATGACGCAGTCGTAGGTCTCACCCGTGTCAATGACATCCTGGGGGAGAGGATCATAACGGCCGTCACGAATGGAGTGGCCGTCGCGCAGCACGGGAAGAGTGTTGCCATTGGAAGAGCTATATTCCCCAACCCCACCGTAGCCAGTAAAGGGATCGGATTGTGATAGGAGTTCCTGGGGATTCGCGCCCAGGACAAGCGCAGCTCCGGAGGCCAGCAGCGTTGACCCAAGAAAATCTCGGCGAGTGATTGATTTGTCCAAGGCCGTTATATTGCGGGAGTCTGATCTTTGGGATTATGTACGTCCGGCCCTTGGTTTTGCAATCGCGCGGGCCAGGATCCAAGGCCGGGAGCGCCTTTTCCTTCGGCGTGAGGCTGAGTTGTTTGTGAGTCCGCGGTTTCTCGGAACTCATCGACTTCGAAACTCACTAGGGCTGTCCTCTTCTGAATACGAGTGCCCGATCCATTCCTCCGAAATGCAGCTCCAGCAGCGGCCGGGATCCATCCGGCTGCAGCTGGTAGACGTATTCGTTTTGGTTGAACTTAGCCGCTCGCTTCACCCACTTTCCATCCGCCGCGACGAGCAGGCCGTTGTTTTGGCTGAACCTGACCTTGGCGTCGGCGATATAGGACTCCCAAGCGATCGTAAAATTACCTGTAGGCAATGGGGCGCCGTCGATGGTCAACCTCGAGTGGAATGCGAAATCTCTGGTACCTCTCTCGAAGGGACGAGGCTGATATCCATGCGAAAGAAGCACAGTAGAGATCTGTTTTTCGGCATGATCGTCGTCGTAAGGCCCGGCGAGTACCTGGAAGGAATTTCCAAAAATTCGCCGCTTCGGCACGACGCTTGACTCGATACCGAGCTCGGCGATCTTCTCACGCAAGCTCTGGGCCATCGGTTCTCTCTTGAATCGACCGAGGTCGAAAAACATTTGCACCTTGGAAATGATCGAGGAGCGGTTTAGAGAAGGCACAACCTCGCTGTAGAGGGAACTAGCAAGCGGAACGGGTTTTGATATCGAGACGGACCGTTCGGTCGCGGAAAATGTTGGAACCGAGGGATTCGCGGGCTGGGCAATGGGCAGCGACTGCGAGTTGGCCTCAGGTTCTGGGCCTTTCGAGGCTGTCAGGGTGGCTTCAGGGGTCACCTTCTGGGCGCGCGGCTCCGGGGCCAAGCTTATCTTTCCCTGCCGGGACGAAGTCAGCCATCGAACCGTCACGTCGTCTGCTTCACCCGTAGCGTGAGGCGATGCATCATGAGAGGGTGACTTGATCGGGGACTTTGCTTCGGTCGGAATAACCGCCGGAGTAGATCGAGGAGACGCGGCCGCGGTGATCGGCTGAGGGGCGGGCGTCGGCCCCGGCGCTTTCTCCGCGTCTTGCTTCCCGGCCAGGCGTTTTCCCATACGAATCAGAGACTCACCGAAGTCAGCCCGGTGTTGGTAGGAAAAAAACACAACCAAAAACGCAATCAACGACAATAGAAATCCAGCGGCCAGGCCGCGCGTGAATCCGCTGATCTTGACGCGCCGGCCCGACTTCCACCAGGCCATAGCTGGCCCTACGGAGCGGGCTATGCGGCGGGCTTCTGGCGAGGGTAGAGCTTTGAGGAGAGCAGCGCCCAAGGTAGTGCCGGCTTTCGGAGGTGGCTCGCTGTTGAGGGTCCAATCGGAGATGCGACCGCGAGCCTCTTTGGTGAGAGTGCTGAAACGCACGCCGCCACACTTCTTAACTTCGTCGGTCCACACCAGCTCGCCTGGGATATCGATTTTGCGATTCGATTCCTGTAGAGAAAGTCGAAGCGGCGACTCCGACTCGATCATGCCCATCGAGCGGAAACATAGTCCTCCTTCAGACACATTCAGGACAATGCCGCCGTTATCTGGTTCGATATTGAGATACGCAAGTTGATCAAGCTGAACGCGAGGCGAGTGACGGCGATCCGTGGTCGGCATGGTACACCTGAGCAGTAAGAATGAACGACTCGACGAGGCGCGAGTGCTAATTGGACGAAGCGAGCAGGCGACAGAAGATAGCAGATGTTACGTGCTTATTTTCTGTGCGGAGAACTATACACCGCAAGTTTTTGCTACACAACAACTTTTAGGTTGCGAACGGTGAATACTGAATGAAGGAAGGTAACAGGTTACCGAGGTTCACCGCGGGGCTACCCCCAGGCGGCAGCCTACTTTTTAATCGATCCTAACTTTGGAGTAATTGACGAAGCGTTGCTGGCACTCGATGCCTGCCTGGCGCGCTGCAATGAAATCAGGCGCTTGGCGGATGGTATCGAACATCGGATCGTGATCGACGGCGGGAAAAACGCAAAAGTTATGCGTCGTGTCCGTGGACAGGAGGCGAATGGCGGGGCCCTTCTGGTTGAAACGGGCAAATAGCGCTGCCCCAAAATACCAGGCGTCGGTATCGGGTAAAAGCAGAAATTCGGACTCGGACCTTGAAACCAGCGCAGCACACTTCGGATTCGCCGAGTTTTGCCAGCAAGCCTGGACCACCTCAGAGTTGCTGCCGGCAGGCAGGAGTTTAAGTTTCGGCAGCGCCTCCTCGACTTGTCCTTCTCGTAAAAGAAGATGGCCCATCATGAATGAACTGAACTCTCCCGGAGAACGCTCCATTTCCTGGCGCGCCTTTACGTAGTCGCCCATATAGATATATTGAACGTAACAGTCGGTGGGAAAATCCGGATCAAGCCGGTGAGTAATTTCACACTCGCGGGCGGATTCTTCGAGCGCTCCGACTGAGCGCAGGAGTTGAGAAAAGATAAGATGCACTTCCGCGCGGCGAGGACGTCTCCGTGCCAACTCCTGCACCTGATGGAACCCTGTGGCAAGCTCGCCATCAAGGCGGCGACCTAGACCAATCAGCCAGAGCGAGGCGCTCAAAAGATCGGGGTCGAGTTCGTGGGCCTGCTCAAGAGCAGCCACACATTTTTTGACCATCCCCTCGCCGCCACCGACCATGTCGGCTTCGACGTAGTGAGTGGCGAGCGCAAACCAGGCAGGCGCGTATCCCGCATCAAGAGCCACCGAACGCTCCAGCAGGGCGATGGCATCTTTATTGTTGTCGAGGCCATAGGCGCTGTCTTCGCTGCGAAGATAGAGATCGTAGGCCTGCTGGCTCTTTGGCTTGGTAACCGACAGTTGGCTGGGCAGAACTCCGAGCGATGGAAGCAATCCTTTTTCAAGCAAGCTCGAGACGTCTTCCCTCAGCTTCAGAACGTCCGTAATGGCCAAGTCGAGAGATGCACGCCAAACCACCTCCTGCTTGTCCATCTCCATGGCTTCGAAAGTAATGGCAAGACGATTGTCGTGCGTCAGAAAATGTCCGGTCACAACGTGCGCCACTCGAAGCTGGCGTCCGGCTTCGCTGGGATCCGCCGCTGCCCCTGTAAATTGCTGGGACATGCTGAAGGGACGAACGCTGAGCGAAGGCGCATAGCTGAGCATGGTGATGATCTCGTCCGGTAAGGCCGTCGACAGATAGTCGAAGCGTTGATCGGTACTCACATTTTGAAATGGCAGGACCGCGACGGTGGCATGACGGGAAACACCTTGAGCAGGGTCCTTCTTGCCATGGGTCAGAAAGAACCACGCTATCCACCCAGCCATGATGGCCAGGGCCAGGGCTGATGCGATTCGAAGCGGACGACGGATTGAGCGGACAGGGGCGCGGAGTGCTCCCGTACTCCGAGATTCCAGCTCTCGTTGCAGGCGCAGCAAGTCTGCCTTCATCTCCTCGGCATCCTGGTAGCGGAGCCCTCGATCCTTGGCGAGCGCCCGGTCGATGATGGCTTCGAGTTGAGGGGGCAGGTCCGTCCGGAGTTGCGAAGGCGGCAGCGGAGTTCCGTTCAGAATCGCGTTGAAAATAACCGCCGGGGTTGACCCGTCAAAGGGGTGTTTACCGGTGGCCATCTCGTAAAGCACCGTCCCGAAGGAAAATAGATCAGAACGGGCATCGAGCGACTCGCCGCGCGCCTGCTCGGGGGACATATAGGCGGCCGTGCCGAGCATCGCGCCACTCTGAGAAAGATCGAGGCTGGCGGTTTCTGTTGAGCCCCCGGAAGTGAATTCGGTGCGTTTGGCCAGGCCAAAGTCGAGAATCTTGGCGTCCCCGCGTTTGGTGATGAAGATGTTCGCTGGCTTGATGTCGCGATGAAGAATGCCATGCGAGTGAGCGGTGGCCAGGGCATCGGCAATCTGAATGGCCCATTGGAGAAGCTTCGGGATTTCCAGCCCGGAGGCGGGGCAGAGCTGGCGAAGGTCGGATCCGTCGAGCAACTCCATAACCAGGAACGGCTGGTTATCGTGTTCGTCGACCTCGAAAATGGTGCAGATGTTGGGATGGCTGAGAGCCGATGCGGCCTGGGGCCTCCCGCTCGAAGCGGCGCCGACTCGCCGGGTCGGCCATACCGTTGCGGAGGAACTTGATCGCCACCTTACGGCGAAGGTTCTCGTCCTCGGCAACGAACACTTCGCCCATTCCACCTGAATTCAGATGGCGCAGGATACGGTAATGGGAAACCCGGGAACCTTCCATTCCCTTGGGATCATACCGTACCTCGCAAGCAAGTCTCAGGAGTCGATCGGCCTTGGCAAATCAATGAGATGGGCCTGGGGTCGATCACTTTGGTAATCATGCCAAGCGGCTAAATCGCACCGTTTCGAAGGGGCTTTGACTAGAATTTTGCTAACCGTCTGCAAGTCCCTCCAACTTTAAGGGGTCAAAAAAGATTGGCTGAGGATTCAAAATTTGAACTCGCCATTGTTGAGACCGTTTACAGCTTCTACCAGAAGCTGTTGCGGCAGTCCGTTCAGGAACCTGTGCCCCTACCCGCTGACCTGCACATGATGTCGTTGGGACAGCTGGACCAGGATTTCCCCGACCCTCTGGCTCGTTTGCGTGGTTGGCTGAAGCTTCTCGACCTGGCAGTTACGCCCTCGATGTTGCGGCATTCGTTGACCTCGGACGTAGACCCTGAAATCGCGGAGACCTTACTTCGCTACTACGCCCGCAAAAAAGCAGCCACTGACGTCGACCGCGACAAGGCCGACTTCGTTGCGACTTTCCTTTATCGCAACCCGCGCGTTCCCGGCCAGTGGGAGAGGCACGGGTACAGCCTCGATGGCGTCGTGCCGATTCCCCCGTTTGAGATTGCCCTGATTGAAATTCTGGCCGATACAGAAGCTCCGGAGATGCCGGAAGAGTACGTCCCCATCTTGCGCGAGTTCGATGCCTTGCGCGAAGAACTGGAGACCTATACGACACTTGAGGCTCTCACCGATGCGGGTCTCGTGCAAAAGGGCCGCGACCTGAAGCAAGCTTTTGGCACCTGCTTCTATCATCCGGGGGTGCTCTCAACCGTCGGACCCTATAACTCGGCGATCGGGAAGAAGCTCGAAGAGCTATTCCGAGCGACCACACAAGAATTGAAGAATTTCGCGGAAGAGGTACACAAAGAAGGTGGCGACGTTACCAGCCCTGTCGAAGGCAAAGTTACCGTAGAACACCTCTCGATGATTGAGGAGAGCGAGATTCTCAAAGCCGACTACACAGCCGGGCAGGAAAAGTTCCGTCGGGTTTCTAAGGTCAAGAAGGCAGTCGATCAACGAAAGTCCGGCAAGGCCTCGCATGGGAAGAAACATGCCGAAGAGGTCGAGGAAGCTCCCCTTCGAGCAAAAAAGGAGAAGCATCCCGCCCAGGCCGCCGCACCAGTCGAAGAGGTGGAAGAAAACCAGGAACCACGCCCAAAGGAAGCGATCCCGCCGCGATTCCTAGGGAAGCCCGCGCCACAGATGCCGAGATTCGATGTGCCCCCATCGGCTGCGGCCGCTCCGCAAGCGACCCCCAAAGGACTTCCTGCGCGCGGATTCCTGGGGGGCCAGGCTGCCGCAGCAGAACCTGCAAGGCTCTACGACCCGCAACTCGAGGAGGGCAAGCTGCGCAGTGTGGATGATTCCATTCGAGTCTTTGTGAAGGCAGCCGAAGCCAAGTCGCGGCAAGTGGTTCCGATGCGTTCCTTCAACCTGACTTTGTCGCCGGTCGAGGCCGACGCGTGCGGAGCAGAGTACTGGGACGAGAAGAGCTTTCGAGGAGAGTACGCGCGGGCCCTGTCGAGAGTCGTGGCCCTGATCGCGCGAATGAGCACCGAGCTCGAAGAACTTCGGCAAAAGCAGAATTCCGCGCACTTGTGGAAGCCTCATGCCGGCTCCGTGCGATTTCTGCTCGATGCATCAAGCGCCGCCTTTGACCAGAGCACCTCGGTGCTCGCGCTCGCCGGGCAGCGGGGATTAAACGAAAAGATCAATGCGATGAAGGAATCTTTGCAAAAACTTCGTACACGGATGGATTCTGCCGAGCAGTTACTAAAAGAACTGGAGATCAGGAACCAGGCAGGATAGGGCTGGGTGACCCCAGAATTGCAGAAAAGGAGGTGGCCATGGCCACCTCTTTTCGTGCTTGAAAGACTCAACCGATCAGCGATTCTGGGGCGAATTCGCGAGGCGCTCCGGATCGGCGACTCCCAAAAACGGGCGGTCAAGATTGGGATCCGAGGGCTTGTAGTGCGGATCATGCAACACCCAGAGATGCTGTTCCCGGGTTACGGGCGTTGCCATCACAAAGGTGTGAGGCTCGCCATTGAGCTTGAACTTGACACGGCTCAATGCCACTTCTGCTTCCACTGCGCCAACCAGCGGGCACGGAGAGAGAACCCACAAACCTTGCCCGGGAGAATACATCTGCACGACGCGTCGATCTTTCTGGACCGAGCTCGCACCTTCAAAATCAAAGAGAACTTTGTCCCCGCGCAGCAAAATCGGGGAGATAATTCGCATTTCTCCCGGCCCTGGATCGATTTGCAAATCTTCGGCCGCCCAATTCACCAGCGGCGGCATGTGGTCGGTGAGTCCCCCTGTGAGCTCAAGCTGGCCAGCACCGGAGACGTCGATCGCCAGTTTCTCGCCAGGATGAAACCAATAGGACTTTTGTGGGATCTTCTGCAAGTCTTCGATGGACGCTCGGTGGCTTCCTGCGCCCAGCGGAGCAGGGTTGAATTGCTCCCGCACTCCGAGTTCAACCTGATCTTCTGTATGAGAGAGGACTTCGATTCCCAGCAGGTACTGCGGGGGATTCAGCTGAGCACACATGCCCCACTTCTTATCCACCAGAGACAACGCGCAACGGATCGGAACTCCATGTGGAGGCTTGACGTTAAGCATTAACACCGCTCCCGCGGTGCGCGCTTTGGCGCGCACCAGAACCAGGCTCGAACCAAGAGCTACGATCACCAGCAACAAAAGGGCGAACGCAAATCTCGGAATCCGCATGCTTTCCCGTCCCTTCGTCCACCAACCTGGCGTTTGCCGATCATTCATCCAGCGTCGGGACGTAACCTCTGATAAGGGTTCGAGGCTCGAAACTCGCCGCAGTTCGGCTCCCAATTCGAGATACCCTTGCAATCGCACGCGGCAGGTGGAGCAGTGGCCAATATGCTCGGCGGCCTTCGGCGGAATGGTTTCGCCGTCGCAGAGGGCCGAAACAAATTCGGCGGCATCGTTGCACCTCATACTTCCTCCTTCTCCGGACAAGGGCTATGCCAGATGCGACGTAAGGTCTCTCGTGCTGCAAACAGCCGCGATCGAACCGTGCCGACAGGGATGTCAAAGACCGATGCAAGCTCGGCATAGGACTGGCCTTCAACTTCGCGAAGCCACAACAGGGTGCGTTGTTCGTGCGGCAAGCGTTGTAGGGCATCGTTGACCACGGAAGTCATCTCGGCCAAAGGGAAGCTGGGTTCGGCTTGGCTCGGCTCTCCTGGTCGTTGAGTGCGCCACCAGTCCGCGGCGCGCTTTCGAGCAATTCCGTAGAGGTAAGAGCGTAGACTGCCTTGTTCCGGCAGGTATCGGTTCCTGCGCTGCCACAGAGCAGTAAATGTCTCTTGCATCAGGTCCTCTGCGGTTTGCTGATTGCCGGTTGCGTGCCGCAGAAATGCTCGTATTCCTGCCGCGTTCTCGCGATAGACCTCATTGAAGGCGGTGCCATCCCCGCTACAGATCTGTTTCCAGCGCTCTCGGTCGGTTGGCAAACTTTCCTTCTCCGCAGGGTTATTCGGAGCAGCGGGTGAAAAGGTTCATCGTAGGGAAAAGAAAGTTGGAGGCTAGGGATGGAATGGTCGGAACGGGGGAACTATTCCAACTTAAAAATGCGCTCCATGCGCAGCCATTTTTCGCCCGGTTTGGCCTGCGGGAGAGCCTGCTGAAACTTCCACATCAGCTGCTCCCATTCCTGAACCTTAGGGTTCGAAAGATCAGAGGTCGACTTCCGTTGAAAGGAGAAAGCATCATTCACCTCCATGATCATAAACATGCGCGTTCCGAGGAGATAGATTTCCATGTCCTCGATGCCGGAGTCCTTGATGCTTTTGGTGATTTCGCTCCAGATCTTCTCGTGATATTTACGGTACTCGGCTATGAGCGCGGGATCGTTTTTCAGGTCGAGGGTGAGGCAATAGCGACGGGTATTCGGCATATTGATTTAGGTTAGAGCCCGATCCAGGTGAACGTAGCCCCCATCAACAAAAAGATGCTGTCCGGTTATGTGCCCGGCCCGAGGCGACAGAAGGAATACCACCATCGCAGCGATTTCTTCGGGCAGGGTCATTCGCTTCTCCAAGGGAATCTTGGCCACAATGCTTTCGAGTTTCTCGTGCGGATTCGGAAACGTATCGAGCCACTGGCGGTAGAGGGGGGTCATCACTTCGGCCGGAATGACGGCGTTCACCCGCATGCGGTAGGGCAGCAGTTCGACAGCCCATTCACGCGTCAGCGCCAGGATTCCACCTTTGGCGGCGATGTAGCCTGAGGTATTACCCTGCCCGGTCAATGCCGTTTTCGAAGCAATGTTCACGATCGCGCCGCTCGCTGGCTTCAGGTGCGGTAGAGCGTAATGTGCCATGTTGTAGTAATGCAGCAGGTTGCGCTCAAGCGATTCGACAAACCTCTCGGGACTTCCCTTCTCCAGACCGACACCGTCGTTTGCGCCAGCATTGTTGACCAGAGCATCCAGGCGGCCGAACTGCGCAATGACTTCCGCCACGGCATTGCGGCAATTTTCTGCCAACGAAAGCTCCGTGACAATAACGCCACTCGGGGACAACTGCACATGAAGCTCGTGAGCAGCGTCGGCATCTCGATCAAGAATGATGGGAATCGCTCCCTCGGCGCAAACTGCGCGCGAGATCGCCCCGCCAATGCCTTTCGCGCCTCCGGTGATCAGGACAACTTTGTCTTTGAGTTCGAGGTCCATTTCGTTTCCATGCTCGTCGTCAACCGTTTGACTGATTCCTTCGCATCTCGACACAGTTTGCCCGCCGGAGTGGCAGGAGTACTCTTCAGCCGTGCAGATTCAAAAAGCCGCCGTCAATCGGACAATTGGTACCGGTAATGAAGGCTGCGGCATCTGAGCACAGGTACAAGGCCAAGGAGGCGACTTCTTCGGGTTCGCCCATCCGGCCGACCGGCTGCGTTGCGGCGAGCTGCTGGTACATCTCCTGCTCGTGTCCTGGGTAATTCTTGTGCAAGTAGCGATCCACAAAAGGTGTATGCACCCTGGCTGGCGAAATGCAATTGCAGCGAATGCCGTGCTCGACATAGTCTTTCGCAACCGAGTAGGTCATCGCAATCACCGCGCCCTTACTGGTCGAGTAACCGAAACGGTCGGCAAGCCCCGCAGAACCCGCAACCGACGCCATATTCAGGATGACGCCGCCACCGTTCGCTTTCATGTGACCAATGCAGGCATGAATACAGTTGTAGTATCCCTTCACGTTGACGCGAAGGATTCGCTCGAAGTCCTCTTCGGGGGTGTTCTCGATATTGCCAATCTGTGAAATCCCTGCGTTGTTTACCAGGACGTGGATGCGCGCAGTGGCGCACAGTTTCTGAAAGGTGGCCGCGGTCTCGGCGTGGTCGCTAACGTCCGAAAGCCAGGCGGTCGCATTGCCACCGCAGTTTTTGATTTCAGCGGCGACGGCTTCGGCTTGGGCTAGATTTAGATCCAACAAGTGAACCCCAGCGCCATTCGCCGCAAACTTGAGGGCAATCGCGCGGCCGATACCGCTTCCTGCACCGGTGATCACGGCTGTTTTGCCGTCCAGTCGAAACTCGTGGGTGGGTGCCATACCTTGCCCGCTCAGAGGGAAACGCCCCGTTTCCAGGGAATGAAATCCTCCTGATGGTTAACCTCGGCTTTGGTGCGAACTTCTCCGCTAGAAACCTGAACGATGAGGTCGAGAATCTGCTCACCAACGCTCTCGATACCTGCAGCGCCGGTAATGATCGGCCCGGTGTCGAAGTCGATGATATCGGGCATGCGCTGGGAGAGCTGCGTATTGGTTGAGAGCTTCACTACCGGAGCGATCGGATTACCGGTGGGAGTTCCGAGCCCAGTCGTGAAAAGCACCACGCTTGCACCGGCCCCGACCTGTGCGGTCACGCATTCGACGTCATTGCCGGGCGTGCACTGGAGAGTGAGGCCCGGTTGAGTTGAATACTCCGGGTAATCAAGCACGCTGAAAACCGGCGCCGTGCCACCCTTCTTGGCGGCCCCGGCGGACTTCATAGCATCGGTAAGAAGACCGTCGCGGATATTGCCGGGGCTCGGATTGAGCGCAAATGTGGCTTTCACCGCATGAGCGCGCTTTTCGTACTCGCGCATGAGACGGATGAAGCGTTCTGCAACTTCGGCGGATACGGCGCGATCAATCAGGTTCTGCTCCACTCCACATAGCTCGGGAAATTCCGAGAGAAGGGTGCGCGCACCGAGGGCGACGAGCAAGTCCGAGGTGTGACCGATGGCAGGATTGGCCGAGATACCGGAAAACCCGTCGGAGCCTCCGCACTTTAAACCGACACAGAGCTTTGAAAGATCGGCCGGAGTGCGCTCGGCTTTGTTGGCCTCGGCGAGTCCGGCAAAGGTACGTTCGATGGCCTCTGAGAGCATCGAAATTTCCGAGCCGCTTTTCTGCTGCTCAAGAATAGCCAGCGGCTTGCTGAAGCTGGGGTTGCGGCGCGCCAGTTGCTCGCGCAGAATGTCGACCTGAGCATTTTGGCAACCGAGACTCAACACGGTACCACCTGCAACGTTGGGATGATGCAAGTAGCCGGCGATCAGGCCGCAGAGATTATTGGCATCTTCTCTGGTTCCTCCGCAGCCACCTTCGTGAAGGAGAAACTTGATTCCGTCGACATTGGGAAACACCCGTTCAGATGGAGCAGCTTGCTGCTCTACGAGGTTTGCCGGGGACCCCGCGAGTGTTCTCCCTTCGCGATAGGCCTTTGCCAGTTCCGCCACTTGTCTGCGGTAAACCTGCGGCCGAGCAAATCCTAGTTCTTCTTCGAACGCTTGTTTTAGATTCAGAATGTTGCGGTTTTCACAGAAAACCAGCGGAATCACGAGCCAATAGTTGCGCGTTCCCACCTGGCCATCGGAACGGAGGTAGCCGAGGAACCGTCGATCCTTCCAGTGGGAGGCCTTTGGCGGAGTCCAACCGTATTCGCCAGAATGTTCACGGTAAGGCGCAGCTTCGTGGCTGAGATTTCCCGTGCTGAGCAATTCTCCTCGCTCGACGGGCTTGAAAACTTTGCCCACCAGCACGCCGTACATGATCACACTTTCGCCGACCGCGAGATCGTTCGTGGGAAATTTCTGCTTCGCCGGAATATCGGTCTTGAGGGTAATTTGGCCGTTGCGGTGGGAGATAGTCTCTCCCTTGTTCAGGTTCTCCAGCGCAATCAGGACGTTGTCGCGGGAATCGAGCTCAAGGACGCGTTGCATTGCAAGCAAAGATTCTAAATGATGCAGGCTCGCAAAAAATCCAGTTCTTTAACGTTAAAGCCGCAGATTTCCTCTCCCGCGCAAAGTGCCGCCTCGGCTAGGCTAAAGCGGACTCTTCTGGTTTGGAACGGTGGCAGGAGGGCGCGGCAATTGCCAGAATCTCCGCGCCGTCGAACCGAGAATCCAGTCCAGGACCTCCTTCGAGTCATTCTGTAAAAAGTCGATCACGAGCGCCATTGCTTGCTCGTACGATCCCGCGACTTTGCACACCGGCCAATCGGAGCCGATCATCAACCGGTCGGGCCCGAAGGCGTCAAGCGCAGTCTTGAGATAGGGTTCGAAATGCGTCGGCTTCCATGTTTTCCAGTCGGCTTCGGTCAACATCCCTGAGAGTTTGCAGAAGAGGTTAGGAAAGGCGGCCAACAGACGGATGTGCGAAGCCCAGGGCTCGATGGCTTGTGTCTTGATGAAAGGCTTTGCCAGATGATCGAGAACAAACCGCTGTTTCGGAAATCGTTCGACGAACTCGATTGCCACGGGGAGATGGCGCGGGTAGATCAGAATGTCATAGGTGAGATTGAACTCTTCAAGAGCTGCTATGCCGCGCAGAAAATCCGGGCGGAGAAGGTAGCGATCGTCGGCTTCCGCCTGCACAATATGGCGAACCCCTAAGAATTTGGGGTTTTGCGAAAATTCGACGAGTTGATGGCGGACATTCTCAGCGCAGAGGTCGACCCAGCCGACGACGCCTGCGATGAAAGGGTTACGCTCGGCGAGTTCGAGGAGCCAGCGGGATTCCTCAAGCGATTGTCGCGCCTGGACCGTAACACAAGCGTCGAAACCAATCGGGGCAAGTTCCGGCTTCAAGTCCGCAGGCAGGAAATCACGGCGAAGGATCGACATGGAGTCCTCGATCCAGTCGTACTCATCCGGGGTGTAGCGCCAGAAGTGCTGGTGAGCGTCGATGCGCATGTGCTACCGAGCGGTGGCGTAAAGAGCTTCAGAAAATGCCACCACCTGCTGGCTGGACTGCCCGAGGCCGTCGATTCCAAGCTCTACGAAATCGCCCGGCTTGAGGTACTCAGGCGTCTTCATCCCAAGAGCAACACCAGCGGGAGTACCCGTGCTGATCACGTCGCCAGGAAGCAGGCTCATGAACTGGCTCACGTAGGAGACGAGAAAGGCAGCGTCGAAAATCATGTTGGCGGTCGAACTGTTCTGGCGCGTGACGCCGTTGACCTTCAGCCACATTTTGAGATTGCCGGGATCAGAGATTTCCTCTTGGGTGGCAAGGAAGGGCCCGAGGGGGGCAAATGTGTCGCAACTCTTTCCTTTTACCCACTGGCCGCCCCGGTCTTTCTGAAAGCCGCGTTCAGAATAGTCATTGTGGAGGGCGTAGCCGGCAACGTAGCTTAGGGCATCCTGTTTCGCGACATAGTTCACCCGCCTGCCGATGATGATGGCGAACTCGACTTCCCAGTCGACTTTATCAGCGCCTTTGGGAATCATGAGCAAGTCGTTGGGCCCGACAAGAGCAGTGGTGGATTTGAAGAAAATCACCGGCTCAAGGGGAATCTTTGCCCCGGTTTCCGCGGCGTGGTCGCGAAAATTCAACCCGATGCAAACAATCTTGCTCGGGCGACAGATAGGGGGGCCAAGGCGCGTTTCCGAACTTACGCGCGGCGCCGAAGCAGCGTTTTTGGTCGCCCAATCCCGGAGGCGGTTGAGGCCATCGCTCGCGAAAAAGCTCTCATTGTAGTCCGAGCCGAAGGCCGAAGCGTCAACGCGCGTGCCATCGTTTAAGAGCAGCCCGGGACGTTCTTTCCCGGGATCACCGAATCGGATAAGTTTCATGGAGTTCTCTCTGCGGGAAATCTTGATGAAACAGGATAAAGGAAGGCGGAAGAATTTTGAAATTGGCAAGGACCCGAGCGATGCTGCTGCTCAGCTGCTCCGTTTGAGGGCGCGGGCAAGAGTCTGGTCTAAGGCGGCCTTGGTTTTGGCGTAATCCTCGTCGGAAATCCTGGCTTGTTTGTGCTCCAGTTCCAACTGAAACAGCTCTTCCTTAAGCCCCTGCAAAAGCATGGAAGAATGGCTCGCACTCAATGGTTGAGCCCCGGACAGGGCAGCTGTTCCGCCACCCATCACATGGGGAGAGGGAGCTGCAGGCTTGGCCCCTATTACTTTCACCGAGCGTGCCCGGATCACGATAAAGCCAGCGCCACCCACAAGGATCACCCCAAAGGCGGCGAGAATGTAGCCGCGGTACTTGTCGAGAGGATCAGGGGCATCAATCGGAGTACCGAGTCCTCCCCCGGGTCTGGGTTGAGCCCTACCCCCGTCGGCGGAAGCTTCCTGGTCTTGACCCTGCAACATCCCTTCGCCCGAGATATCGAATGAGAGCTTCTGGCCCGGCTTGGCGTTCGTGGCGATGGCGGCAATTGCGTCTGGTTGCTGAGGCGTCGTTTGCGTCTGATAGATGCCGGTCTGCGCCGGAGTAAAAGTGATGGACTTGGGAAGAACGACCACAAAGTGCTCGAGCGGGTAAATGAGGCGAGGGTCGATGGTCATCTTGCCGGCATAGTTCAGGTGATAAATCACCTGGAACTGGGTCCGCCCAGGACGAAGCGGGAAACCGAAGGCGTAGCGTCCCCTGTCCGCTTGCGGAGTCGGAGCCACGTTCACGGGTTGTCCGCCGGAAGTCTGGGCCTGCGCTTCGTCAATCTCAGCACCCTCGGGCGCGTAAAACTCAAAGGGAGCGTCGTTCATTTGGGTGCGCGGCGGCTGGGAAGAGTTATCGACCGCAAAGACACGAGTAATCTCTAGCTTTCCCTGGCCGGCTTGCACGTACATGAGATCCGCAACCACCGAGATGCCGTCGAGTTTGGTCTCCGCGTCATAAACCTTGAGCTCCACCGTATCGGTTCCCGGAGGCGCAGCCGCATGATAGGTGACGCCCTGGTGGATGGCACGAACCAGATAAGGTGACTTGCCGTTTTCAATGCTGAACGTGAACTTGCCTTGCGAATCGGTCTTCCCGTGAGCTACTTCTTCCATCCCGGCGGAAAGCCTGATCAGAATGACCTGGTCGCCCGAGGAAGGCTTCCCGGTCGTGCCGTTGGTTACTTTTCCGCTCAGGGTAGTCGCGCTCGAGAGTGCGGATAAACTCGCAATCAGACCAACCCGCAACAGCCAGTTTCGTGGACGAAGATCGTGGATGCTCAAATTGTGCCTTCCATCAGGCCGAAGTGCCTTGTGGCTCGAGAAGCTCGATTTCCGCCAGAATCGCCGCGGCTTCATCTTCGAGCGACTGCTTCATGCTGGCGTAGTCGGCCTCGGGTACCTTGCCGGCCTTGTACTCAAAATTTAGATCGCGCAGGTTTTCGTAAACCGCCTCTTTGCGCTCACGCAGGAATGCAGCCCGGGTCTGCTCCGGACCAACCCGGAGATTCAGTGGGAAATAGAAGACGTAGAACAGGGCCGCCAACGTGAGCATTCCGCAAACCAGTAGCGTCACAGCTCCGTCTCCTTACGAGCCTGCTCGCGGAAGCGGCTGAGCGCATCCGTCCCCTGACTGGCTGAGGCGAGAGCAGGTGGGGCAGGCCGCCGTTTGTGCCACACGTAAACAACCCACACGCAGCCTCCAACTCCCACGATGAGCAAGAATATTGGCATGAACCAGGCCACACGATCAAAACCGGAGTGCGTGGGCGAGGCGAGCACGGTGGTGCCGTACTTCTCAATGAAGCCCGCCAGGATCGCATCATCGTTCTTACCTTGGTCAATGCCAGAGGCTAACTCCTGGCGCATGGTCTCCGAATAGGTGCACCCGACGTGATTGCATTCCATCAGAATCTGGCTACAACTACACACGCACATCATGCGATGGCCCAGGCGGTCCATGCGCGAGGAGTCGTCGCTTGCCCCCAACAGAAACACCCCCATCACCAAAAGCGCGGTAATCCGCAGGCCATGGGTACGGCTAAAGGCAAATCTTCGCATCAATCACCTGCTCCCGCCGGCGCGTGTATCGGTACCCGAACCGCGGACGGCGCAACCGCTCGAACCGGTTGGGCATTGGGGACGAGAGCGAGCACAATGCCGACAAGCATGACGAGAACTCCAAGCCACAGCCAAGGAACGAGCGGGTTCAGATGTGCCTTGATGATGGGGCGGCCGGTGTCAGGGTTCTTTCCTTCAAAAACGACGTATAAATCTCCGCGAAGCAGCGAGTGAACCGAGGGCACGTGCTGCGGTTGCTGAGTGGCAGTGAACATCCGGCTCTCGGGATAGAGGGTGGTGACGTGCTCACCGTCTTTCGTCACCTCGATGATTGCTTTGTCGCCGGTATAGTTCGGGGTCTCTTCCTGTGTGTAGGACCGGCTGGTCAGCGTATAAGGGCCGATCCGGATGGTGTCGCCGTAGCCCATCTCTTTTTCAGCCGAACGATTCATGGATGTTCCGAGAACACCGATGAAAATCAGCGCCATACCAATGTGCACTACATAACCGCCATAACGGCGAGTGTTGCGATGGCCAAGTTGCAGGATCGAAGTAAGCAGATTATTCCCCGTGTGGCGGGAGATGACTCTGCCTCCGCGGAGGAACTCAGCAAAAACCGTGAGAATCACGAGCGCCGCCAGAATGGCCGCTAGGAGAGAGTAGAAATATCCAAGATCGTCCCACGGCCGAAGTCCAAAGGGAGCGCCCCAGGACGCTGGGGTCACAACCAGAATGATCCCAACCAAAAGCGAGCCGATGGTTGACCACAGGAAATTCCGCTTCAGGCTTTCAAGAGAAGTCTTGCGCCAGGCGAGAAGCGGGCCGACGGCAGTCAGCAGCAGCAACAGCAGAGCGAAGGGCACGGTCACGGTGTTGAAGTAAGGAGGCCCGACAGTGACTTTGTGGCCTTGTACCCACTCGGAGAAGATCGGGAACAGAGTTCCACTCAAAGCCACCAGGCAAATCGCCAGGAACAGAACATTATTAAAGAGGAAGCTCGACTCGCGCGAAACCAGCGATTCTAGGCGGTGCTCGCTGCGGAGGTAAGAACGGTTGGACACATAGAAGAAGACGCAAGTAGCGGCGATGATCGAAAGAAAAGCGATGAACCAACCACCAATCGAGGACTGCGCGAAGGCGTGAACCGAGCTCACCACGCCGCTGCGGGTCAGGAACGTGCCGAAAATGCAAAGGCCGAAGGTGGTGAAGATCAGCCACATGTTCCAGGTCTTCAGCATGCCGCGTTTTTCCTGCATCATCACCGAATGCAGGAATGCGGTGCCGGTCAACCAGGGAAGCAGCGAGGCGATTTCAACCGGGTCCCAGCCCCAATAGCCACCCCATCCGAGAACATAGTAGGCCCAGTGTGCGCCCAGGGCGATTCCGCAGGAGAGAAACCCCCAGGTGATCATGGTCCAGTGGCGCGTAATGTGAATCCACTTGTCGCCGGGATACTTCATGATCAGGGCGCCGAGGGCAAACGCGAACGGGACGGTGAAGCCGACATAGCCCAGATAGAGCATGGGCGGATGGATCACCATTTCCGGATACTGCAGCAGCGGATTCAATCCGGCACCATCGAGCGGGACCTGGCCCTGCGTCATGGAAAACGGACGGGCCGCAAAGTTCAGCAAAAGCAGGAAAAATACTTGAACCCCGGCCATGATCACCGAGGCGTGGGCAAACAGCCGTTCGTCCGTCCGATGCTGGAGCCGCAGAACGAATCCGTAGCCGGAAAGCAACAAAGCCCAAAAAAGCAAAGAGCCTTCCTGGCCTGACCACAGGGTCGCAAACTTGTACGCCGCCGGGAGGTCGCGGTTGCTGTGTTGGAAGATGTAGGCGACGGAGAAATCGTTCGTGAAAGCGGCATGAACCAGAATTCCGGCAGCGAGCAAAACCGCGACGAAACAGGCGATGCCTGCCCGGCGCGCCGTTTCCCCGATCAAGACGAAGGCAGTGTCGCGACGGAACAGAGCGACCACACCAAACAAGAAGGAATAGCCACTCAGGGCGAGGGCAAGGAGCAATAAAAAACTACCAATCTGCGGCATGGTGAATCATCATTGTTTCAGACTGGCTAGCCTGCAAGCAAATGGGAAGGGACAAGGCAGGTTGCCGGGCCAACCAACTCAGGAGCCCACTGAACTCCGCTTCGCGTGGGCGAAAGAGCAGAGTTCAACGGACAAAGGGCTGCGATCGAAGCCACAGCCCTCGATATTCCTGCCGGAGCAATCAGGCAGTGTGTTTCTTTGACTGGCGCGCGAGCACTTCACGCTCAGCCTGAATCCAATCCTGTTCTGCACCCCCATCGGCATACCCGCGGCTTTCATAGAGTTCATAAGCACGGCGGCGAATCTCCGATTGGATATCAGCAGGAGAATGATTGCTGTTGCCGTTCCCGGTTGCGACGGAAACGGTTTCCGGCATCTGGAGCACTTTGTTTTCCGTTTTCTCGGCTTTGGGCTTTGGTGTGCGAGGTGTCTTGGCTCTTGGCATGCTTCTACTCCTTAACTTCTCGTCAATGGTGTGGCCACACTGACGCAACAACCAAACGGCTGCACATCCTTAGTGGCAGGTGTGTATTCATGATAAACCGCTGAGGCTGTGGAATTGTGAATCGCAAGGTAAAAAATTCGGTTTGCATACATTCGGAATTCAGCATGTAATCTGAGTTGTTTCTCTTCATCATTCGGGTCGACAAGAATTGTTCTTAGATAAACCATTTTGCGGAGGCACGATTGCAAGGTTCGCGGGTTTGCTGCTTTGGAACTGTTCTGTTTCTAACCATCGCAAATGTCATGGCTCAGGAAACTCCTACGCCTGCCGATGCGAAAAAAGTCAGCCGTCCAGATGAGACCGTGGTTGTTACCGGCACCTTCACTCCCACGCCAGAAAACGAAATCGACCGCGCTGTAACGGTCGTCGAAGCCCGCCCGCCGCAGAACCTTTACAACAGCTGGGTGGATTTGCTGGAACTGGTTCCATCAGTCGATTTGCGACAGCGGGCGCCCAACAATATTCAGGGTGATCTCTCGATTCGCGGATCGGGGTTCGGCGAAACCCTCGTGCTGCTCGATGGATTTCGCATGGATGACGTGCAAACCGGGCATCATGACATGGATCTTCCTCTTCCCGCAGCTGCGGTGGAGCGAATCGAGGTCATGCGTGGCGCGGGATCGGCGCTTTACGGATCGGATGCGATGGCCGGATCGGTGAATGTCATCACCGTGCGGCCTGAGCAATCGGAGGCTCGCATAGGTGCGGGAGTCGGAAATTTCGGCGTGAATCAGCAGTATGGATCGGCGTCGGTGGTGCGGGGAAAACTTGACGCCCAAGTCAACATGGAAAGAGATTTCTCAAGCGGCTTCCGTCCGGACCGGGATTATCGCAGCGCGGCATTTTTTGGAAGCACGGGGCTTCAGACGGAACTTGGGCGGTCCCTGCTCCTGTTCGCCTATGCCGACAAACCATACGGAGCGGACCAGTTCTACGGTCCTTTTCATTCGTGGGAGCGCACAAAATCGTGGTTCATGGCCCTCCAGCAGGCTCTAGGAAGCAAAACCGAATTTGATTTTGCTTTCCGGCGGCACACCGATGAATTTGTTCTCTTTCGCGACGACCCCTCGGTTTACGAGAACAATCACATCGATCGCAGCTGGCAGACGGGCATTCGCAGACGTGAACAGGTTTCGCAAAACTCGGCTTTGTTCTTTGGAGCGGAGGGCATTCACGAAGACATTGCGAGCAACAACCTCGGAAATCACGATCGCAGCCGGGGAGCGGTTTACCTCGACTACGACGTGCGGGCGCTGAAACGATTCTCATTTTCCCTGGCGGCCCGCGAGGAAATTTTCAGCGGATCGCACGGAGAGTTCAATCCCACCCTTGCTGCCGGAGTCTGGCTCAGATCCACGCTAAAGCTGAAAGGAAGTGTCAGCCGGGCGTTTCGACTTCCCAGCTACACCGATTGGGAATATCACGATCCGGCAAACTTCGGAAACCCCAGGCTCGGGCCTGAGGAAGCTTGGAACGTAGAAGGCGGCCTACTGTGGATTCCAAGCAGCAAATGGAAAGGCGAGGTGACGTTGTTTCAGCGGCGCGATGGAAACGTGATTGATTACGTCACGCGAGCGTGCGCTCAAATCCCCGCCGACCAATTGCCTCCGGGCGCAACCTGCTCTTCCTCGGTCCCCAATGTCTATCATGCTGAGAATCTTCAGCACCTGAATTTCACCGGGGTGGAAGCATCCGTGGACTTGCGCTTGTCCGGCCAGCAACATGTCGAGATCGCCTACACCGCGCTTTACGGATCCCAAAAGACGCTCGCCGGACTGCAGACCAAGTATGCCTTTGACTATCCCAGCCACGATGCGGTGCTCGCGTGGAACGGGAAACTGCCAGCCAGATTCATCGCGCGCACCAGGCTCGGAGTCATCGATCGATATGGGAGCGACCCTTATGCCATTTGGGACGCGGCCCTGGTGCGCGAGTTTAGTCATGTGGCCGCACATCTTGCGCTAGCAAATATCAGCGACACGCAGTATCAGGAAATTCCAGGAGTAGTGATGCCGGGTCGGAGCGTGGTGTTTGGGCTGGATTTTTTCTGGAGATCCCGGTAGGGAGGGGAGGGGGCGACCTGCCCCCGCGACACGACGGCTCTGCTCTTCGCGGGAGTTAGCGCTCTCTCAGGGATTCCCGTCGGGCAAGTTCCCGATGGAGGAAGCGGGTCATCTCTTCTGCCTCGGCCGGACGCATCAGCAGGTAGTCCACTCGGAGTTGTAGCGCCTTTCGCAGCGCCTCCTCGGTGGGATATCCGGTCGAGAGAATGACGAGCGGGGCCTTGTCCAGGGCTTTGGCTTCCTGCGCGAGTTTCAGTCCGGCCCTACTTCTGCCGAGTTCCATTTCGATCAGGGTTGCATCCCAAGCCTGCTGCCGGAGCCGTTTGTGACCGCAGTCGTAGGAATCACAGGTTGCTACCTGATAGCCTTGGTCCTCCAGCAACATCCGGTACGTACTGGCAACGGAGGGTTCTTCATCGACAACTAAGACTGATGGCCGCGAGTTGTCCGGCAACGGGAGAGTCCCTTAGCAGGAATTGGCTTCCAATCGCCGGTTAGATTCCAAAATGGCCTAAAGGGTTGAACCATGAGGCGAGGCGTCGACTAGAATATGGCTTGCTTTCCCCCTTTTTTATGTTGCGTAAACCATCATTGCTGATCGTAGACGACGAGCCCAACGTACTACTTACCTTGAAACTGGTTCTCGAGGAAGACGGATACCAGATCAGCACGGCCGGCAGCTTTGCCGAAGCCCTACAATTGATGCGAACGCCCGGCCAGTTTGATGCCATCCTGACCGATCTGTGGATGGAGAGGGAGGACGTCGGACTGGAACTAGCGCGCTCGGCCTCCCAGTTGAAACCGCGCCCCATTGTCGTGATCTTCACCGGATACGGGAGCACCAGCAATGCACGGGCGGCGCTGGGCGTCCCGGTCGATTACTTCGCACTCAAGCCGCTCGATGTGGACGAGTTAAAGCGGGTATTAAACCGCTTGGTCATGGCGAATTTCGCCGGGGACAGGTGGCGGCCATGACGGGATGGCGGGGGACGAAGTTCGCCCTGGTTGTGCATCCCGACCTGAGTGTCCTGTCGCAATACCAGAGCTTGCTTTCTAAGAATGGGTTTACCACGGTAGTCGCGCGCGATCTGCCGACGGCTCTTTTGGCAATCACCCAGCACTACTTTGATATTGCGATCGTGGCTTCACAGCTGGCCGAGGCCGGAGACGGCTGGCCGCTTGCGGGCGTCCTGCACCTGGTTTTTCCAGGATCCTACATTGGAGTGCTCGTCCCGGGTGCTGACCTGTTGACGTTACAGTCCGCGATAAATCATGGCGTGCAGGACGTGTATGAAATCAGCCAATCGCCGCAAAACGTGGTAAAGGCGTCGATCGCGGCTGCCAAATCAGCCGAAGCGAAGAGGTCGGAAGGGACCCTGCAGTAGCTGACCACAGGTCAGAACCGGCCCCGGGTCGAAACAGTCAATGGGCGAGAGTGGGCACGAATCCGCGGACGCTAGTTCGCAAGCGGTACACCGAAGTCGTGGCGGTGATGTACAGAGTGTGGTAATCCTGGTCGCCCCAGGCGAGATTCGCGGGCTGCTCGGGCATTTCAATGGTTCCCAGATGGTGCCCTTCGGAATCCCACACCCAGATTCCCTTGGGGCCAGTCACAAATAGATTGCCTTGCTCATCGATTTTGATTCCATCCGGCACCCCCTCGTGCTTTCCCCCCTTCTCCTCCCCGAAGAGACGCCCATTGGTCAGGCCGCCATCGCGAGCGACGTCATAGACGCGAATATTTCTCTGCTCGCTATCATCCACGTAGAAGCGCTGGCCGTCGGGCGAAAAGGCCAGGCCATTGGGCTGGGTCAGATCCTTGGTCAACAAGCGGACATTTCCCTTTGAGTCGAGCCGATAGACACCCTGAAAAGGGATTTCCTGCTTCTCCCCTTTGACCAGGTCCAGGGTTGGATCGGTAAAGTAAATGGCTCCATCTGGACCGATGATGACGTCGTTCGGACTGTTCAAACGCTTGCCTTCGAATCGGTCAGCCAGGACCTTGTAGTGTCCGTCGGGGGTAATCGCAATCATGGCGCGCAGCACACTGGCGCAATCAATCAAGTTGCTATTCGTGTCGTAGGTGTTCCCGTCCGGGTCGCCAAGAGAGATCAATTCTTCCTTACGCCCATCGAGCCAAAGCCGATAGATTTTGTTTTGTTCTTCGTCGCTGATGTAGAGAAACCCTTTTGCATCCCATACAGGTCCTTCCGTGAAGCCAAACCCGCCGCCAACTTTCGTCAATTCGGCGTCTCGCGGGAGCAGCGACCAGAATTTGTCCACTTCGGCGTTGAGTGCGAATCGTCTTTCTCCGGGAGACTCAGCACGGGAACTCGAAAGCAAACACCAACCCCCGAAGGTGGCGAATGCGAGTATGACCGCAAACCGCACCAAAGCGTTGCGCTTGAACCATCTCATAAAGTCTTCGCTGTCCTTTCCGAGGCTACTCCTGTGCTTCCTCGGCGGTTTCCTGCTTGCGATCCAACTGCTTGGGTTGAGAGTTTCGGGCGGCAGCGATCAGGTAGCTGATCACGTCGTCGATTTCCTGGGCGCTGAGCCTGACTGCGTAATCAGAAGGCATCACCGACTCGGGGCGATGTTCCAAGGCTCGAAGACTGGATTTATCAAAAAAATGGAAGGCGCCGTCTTTGGTCTGCAGCTGCAAAGAAAAATTGTCTTCATTGCGCGCGATGCCAGTGAAGATTTGGCCATCGCGGGTGGTGGCGACCACGACTCTTCCGCGCTCCTGCACGTTGTCGGCCGGATTCACAATGGCGCTTCGGATTTCAGCCGCTGCCCTCCCCCGGCCGTAGACCGATAGATCGGACCCGATGAATCCCCCCGTGCCGTCCACCATATGGCATTCAGCGCAACCCGCTTTTCCGAAAAACAGGGTTTTGCCGGTCCCGGGCGATCCCGGCAGAGAGGACACAGCATTTTCTCCCTGCAATTTTCGCAGGTGCCGGACCAGAGCTTGAATTTTCGCGTTGCCAAGGTCGCGAAATGCCGGCATTCCGGTGCCCGCAACGCCTTCCCGAATCACCTTCGCAAGCGCAAGGTCGGAGAGTTTCTGGATTTCGCGTCGCCCTGCGATATCGGGCGCGCGTTCCCCGCCGCGGCCGTCGAGACCGTGACAGCCGCCGCAGGTGGACGGAAATAGACGCGCGCCTTCGCTCGCGTCGCCGGCCGCAACCGTCCGCTTCTCGGCCAGGGCAGAAACGTAAATCCAGCCGACTGCCAAAACGGCGAGACAAAAAAGCCTCGCACTCTTCGCCCTGTAGTTCGGTTCTCTCATGCCAGCTAGTGCGGCGAGCTTGACTTCGACCGACGATCCTCCTCGAGTCGGTGACAGCCGACGATAACACAGCCAGCCATTGAAAAAATAGTTGATTTGCTGGTATTAAATCCATTTACTATTCCGAGCGCGTGAGTGATGGTTAGAGTCCCCTCCATATCGAGAGCTACCCGTTTCCCCTGGGTGTTTTTCGCTGGAACCATCCTGATCGCGGCGTGGGCTTTTCAGACCAAGGCGGCTGGAATCGACGCGACGGCTGAGCAGCCGAGTGCCTACCCGCCTCGCGAGAACTGGCTCTCCTACAATGGCGATTTTTCCGGAAGACGCTACAGCGGGTTGTCGCAAATCACGCCGGAGAACGTTTCGCGGTTGCGCGCTCAATGGGTCTTTCATTCCAACAGCTCCGATCGGCTGGAAGTGACCCCGGTGGTCACCGACGGGCTCATGCTGATCACCTCAGCCAACGATGCCCACGCGCTCGACGCACGCACCGGACGGCAAATCTGGCATCACTCCATGCCCAAGACCGAAGGATTGATCGATGACGCCTCGAGCCACCATAACCGGGGAGTCGCTATTTGGCATTCGCGCGTTTACATGAACACCGACAACGCGCACCTTCTTTGCCTCGACCTTCGCTCCGGACATCTGATTTGGGATGTTGCTTACGCCGATTGGAATAAGAACTATGGGGCGACCAGTGCTCCTCTGGCCATCCACGGAAAGATCGTTGTAGGAACCTCAGGCGGCGACGACGGGGTGCGCGGCTTCGTGGCTGCTTACGATGCCTGGACAGGCAAGCTCTCGTGGCGATTCTGGACCATACCTGCGCCCGGCGAGTTCGGCTCGGAAAGCTGGCCGGCGGACTCGTATTTGCACGGTGGGGGCACCACCTGGATGCCGGGCACCTACGATCCCGGCTCAAACACGCTGTTTTGGACTACCAGCAATCCATCGCCGGATTTCGAAGGCAGAGATCGTCCCGGGGACGATTTGTATACCGATTGTGTGCTCGCGCTTGATCCGGACACGGGAAAACTGAAGTGGCATTTCCAGTTCACTCCCCACGATCTGTTTGACTACGACGCTACCGAAACTCCGGTTCTGCTGGACGCTACCTACAAGGGAACTCTGCGCAAGCTTCTAGTCCAGGCGAATCGCAATGGATACGTTTACACGCTGGACCGCACCAGCGGGGAATTTCTTTCGGCGGTTCGCTTCGTCGAGAAGCTCAACTGGGCCTCGGGCATCGACCCCCAGGGGAAACCGATCCGCACCGGAGTCAAACCCACTGCTGAGGGAACCAAAGTCTGTCCCGGCTTTGCGGGAGCGACCAACTGGTTTTCGCCCTCTTACAGCGAATCGACGCACCTGCTTTATTTCATGGCCCTCGAACACTGCCAAACCTTCTTCTCCGCCCCTGAACCCGAGCGCTTCCGGGAACTTGAGACGTTTTACTCTACGGGAGTAAAGGGGATTCCCGGTGAGAACGGGCAAAAGACTTTGCTGGCGTACGACATCGCCAACGGGCAAATCACCTGGCGATACCCGCAGACTGGCAACGGCCATTCTTCGGGCGGGACCATGACCACCGCCGGCGGCCTGCTTTTTTTCGGCGATGACGCGGAATCCTTCGAAGCCCTGAACGCGATCGACGGCAGGCCTTTGTGGCACTTCAACACCGGGCAGAACATCAGCGCATCTCCCATGACGTATGAGGTCGATGGCAAGCAATATGTCACCATTGCTGCGGGAAGCGACGTTTTTAGTTTCGCGCTGCCGTAGTGTAGAGAGTTCGTAAATCAAACTTTGCGAGGAGTGATTGTATGATTCTCGATTCCGTTACTCGAAGGAAGTTCTCCACCCGTTTTCTTTCCCTGTTCTCCGCAGCCGGTGCGGCCACAGTGCTGAACAACACCGCAAGCGCTACGCCAGCTTCTCAAGAGGAGGGGGTCCGCAAGCTCAACGATCAGGGCAAGCCCGCCGACTCCACTCAGTTCATCACTCCCATCGTCGCGCACAACGGCTTGATTTATGTCGCAGGTCAAGGTGCACATGACGAAGGTCCGGCCTCTTCCTGGGACATCGGCAAACACACGACGACTGTCATGGAGAAGGTGAAAAAGCTTGTCGAGACCGGCGGATCCAATTTGGATAATGTGGTGCAGCTCTCGGTTTTCCTGGCGAAGATCGAGGATTACGACGGCATGAACAAAGTATTCAAAACCTATTTCCCCCATGGCGGGCCGGCCCGGACCACGGTCGCAGTGGCCGCTCTGCCCGGAAATTCACTGGTGGAAATCAACTGTATCGCTGCCCTCCCAAAGAAATAGTTCACAGGAGAATGAGAATGGTAGGCAAATGGAGCCGCCGTGGTTTTGTCGGAACACTCCTCGCTGGGGCATCGCTGGTGAAAGCCCGAAACTTATTTGGCACCAGGGTAGCGAATGCCGAATCCGCGGCCGGCTTAGCGGGCTTTGGGCACTCGGGCAATCCTTACCAGGAACTTGGGCTTGCAACGGTCATTAATGCCCAGGGCACGATGACCATGCTTGGCGGCTCCTTGATTCGACCCGAAGTGGAAGCCATCATGAGCCAAGCGGCAAAACACTTCGTCGGCATCCCCGCGCTCGAGGTTGCAGCCGGGAAGCGAATAGCGGAGATGCTGAAGTTGCCGCAGGGCTATAGCGCGCTGGTGACGTCAGGTGCCGCCGCAGCCATACAATCCGGCCTCGCCGGCATTCTCACCGGCGACAACGAGACTCTGATCAAGCACCTCCCAGACCTAACCGGAATGAAATCCGAGGTGATCATCCAGAAATCTCATCGCAATCCCTTCGACCACCAGCTGCGTGCAACCGGGGTGAAGCTGGTAGAAATCGAGACACGAGACCAGTTGCGGCGAGCGGCCAATGAACGCACGGCCATGATGCACTTCGCGAATTTCGCCAATGCCGCCGGGCAAATCAAGGTTGATGAATGGGCAAACCTGGCGAAAGAACTCAAGCTGCCCTGCATGAATGACGCCGCTGCGGACACGCCCCCGGTCTCGCACCTTTGGGATTACACCAAGATGGGATACGACCTGGTAACTTTCAGCGGAGGCAAGGCCCTGCGCGGCCCACAGTGCGCAGGCCTGCTGATCGGACGCGAGGACCTTGTCGGTTATGCCTTGCTGAACAACAGTCCCTACGAGGACACCCTGGGACGCAGCCAGAAAGTCGGCAAGGAAGAGATCGTGGGGATGGTGAAAGCGCTGGAGCTTTATCTCGCCGAAGACCACGACGCCCTCGCCCGCGAATGGCAGCAGCGCTTGGATACGGTTTCCCAACAAATTACCAAAGTGCCCGGCATCAGCACTTCGATGTTTACGCCGGACATCGCCAATCATGTCCCCCACATGCAGATCCTGTGGGATGGGAAGATCTCTTTGACTGCGCCTCAGGCAGCGCAGATTCTACGCAGCGGATCGCCCTCGATTGCGGTCGGAGGGGGCGAAGGCCGGCCCGGGCTCATGATCTGCTCTTTCATGCTGCAGCCCGGCGAGGAGCATATGGTCGCCGACCAACTCACGAAACTCTTTCGCGAGCATTCGGCATAGGGGAAGGGCCGGCTACGGCGCGGCCTTCCCCAACCGAAGCTTGCCTCGCAAGACAGTTACCGACGCTGCCGGCAGCTCATAGGAAGTATTTCGATCTGCGTTCAGACTGGACACAGCCGGCGGTTGATCTGGATCAGCGTATCCTTGCTTTCGATTCGGGTGCCACTGGTATTGTGCTTTTCCAAAAGTAATCCTGGTGACCGGACCGGCAAACGACCCATTCTCGTGCGAGTTACTGAAAGCGATGCCCACGGAATGAGGATGATCGCGATCTTTGTTGATCAGCATCAGAGACCACTCGCCATCGGGACGTTCCAGCGGGTAAGCGGTGATGAGCACATGCCCTGCCTGGTCCTTCACGTCGCTGGAGGCTCTGAACAGGCGATGTTTTGAGTCCACCGGCTGGGCCCATTCCTCGGTGAGCAGCTTCGCGGCGTAGTACTGGGAGGTCGGCTGCTTGATTTGATAGTGCTCGTCAACCATGAACATGTGATAGGTTCCCCAACTGTTTTCGCAGGCCGGATGGGGAGGGGAATAAGATAGCGCGTGATAGTAATGCGTGGATGTTCCGCCGGCGGTCAAAAAACCAGCGAAGGAGTCCGCAAGCCAGAGCGCCCCGAAAATATCGACGGCGGCTTCTCCGCCATGATCGTTGGTCTCGGTGTCTAACAGCGGAATCCCGGGAGGCAATCCATCCTGGCGCCAGACCTGAATGATGTGTTCGATCAACTCGGGTTCTTGATAAAGGTTTTCCCAAGGCGTATCGCAACCATCGTAGGGATAATGCTCAAACGACATGAAAGCAAGGTCATTGATCCCTCCGTGCGCCTTTAGGTATTCCAGGAAGCGGGCGAGCCACGAGGTTCGGCCTTGCTTGTCGGGCCAGGCCTTAATGTCCTCGGTGACACCTTCAAAGACCGGGCCCCCGAGTTTGAAAGCGGGGTCAACTTTCTTGAGTTCTTTGGCAAACTGCAAGTAAAGCGTGGCGTAGTCTTCCGGCAACATGTACTGGCCATCCGGTTCTTCTCCCATTTCCACGTACAACACCGGGTAACCGCGCCGCTTGATGTAAGTCATTTGTGCCGCTGCGTCTTCTGGAGTGCTGTAGAGCATGGCAACGGGCACGATCGCCGGCAAGTTGCGGGTGATCCCGCTTGAAAAGAACAGATCCAGGCCAGGTTGATCTCCCGATTCCATGCGGTCGGGCGCGAGGTAAAGGTCCGAAGAGTCATGCCAGGGGTCTACCGAAGAACAGTAAGTAAGGGTCTGCTTCTGGTCCGGGGAGTGCCGCAAGAGATCCTTGAATTCACCGTTCGAAGCCACCGTCCCGAGATAGAGTTCCCGAATCGCGTAGCCGAGACAGTTGCGCGGGTCGGATGATCCGTGAGTGTCGCAGGTGCTAGAAGATTCCATCATCAGCACGCGGACATAGTTGGTTGCAACCGGTGACGGAGCCAGGCGAATGGTTGCCGTTCCCCCGCCGCCGTTTTTTACCAATCCCGCGGGAAAGGGCTTCCAGGCTCCCTTGTCTTGTTCGTCCATGGCATCGCCGTCCCCTTCCCAGTACTGCACTTCATAGACGCGGGCGAATGGTTCCGCCCAGGCGATGCGGATGGCATTTACGTCTTCTCTCTTCTCTAAATTGATCACCACCCATTGCGGATGGAGCGAATCCTCATCGCCCGTAAATCGCTTGCTCAGGTATGGATTGCTCTTCCAGTAGGAGTTCAAATCACCATCGTTCAGGCGCGAGTAGCCGTCGAATTCGGTGCCACCGTTCCGGGTGAAGCCCCGGTGGCGAAGCGAATACCCGTAGGAATGGCGAATCTGTTCCTCGGTCGGATTTTCGTTCCCCACGAAGTATCCCTGGCCTGCCGGGTCACTCCAGGTTCCATTTGGATTCCAATGCCACGCCTGCACAAACAGATCTGTGTTCTGCCGATAACTGATGACGCCCCAGCCTGCTGAGAGGATCTGCTTGATTTGATCGGGCCGGAAGAAGACATCGGTTGCATTGCTGGGAACCCGGTCAACCGTCGAGCCCAAGGCATAAAGCGGGCTGAACTCGTTCACCGCCTCCTCGGTATCCACTTTCACCAGTTGTGCGGTCCCAGGCAGGACCGCGACGCCTATCATCAACGCCACCCATAACCGTGTTCGATGGGAGCTTCGGAACCGCCTCAGTTCTCGCAGGGCCACTCGCATGCAGGCATCACCTTCGACCGACCCAAAGGCTCGGGGATCGAGCCCCTATTAAAACGTTTCATGCTTGAGAAATCCACATCTTTTTTTCGCTCGCCGACCGCTGTGTTTTATATAATTGCGCTCCGGTTGGGCCAAGTGCGTGCCCGGGGGAGAGTTTCCCATGCGGATCAAGGTATTCGCCGATAAGAGTAGCGCGAGCCGCGCCGCTGCCGAACAGGCCGCAGGCGCCATTCGCCGTGCCATCGCCGCGCGGGGCCATGCGCGAATCGTGGCCGCGACCGCGGCTTCGCAAATCGACTTCCTCGATGCCCTGGCCAAGGCTCAGGACATCAACTGGGCAACGGTGGAAATCTTTCACCTCGACGAGTATGTTGGGCTGCCAATCACACATCCGGGCAGCTTCCGCAAGATGGTTCTGGAGCAATTGGTCAGCAAGACCGGCGCCACCAACTATCACTTGCTCGACGGCGACGCCTCTGATCCCGCGGAGGCTGCCCGCACGGTTAGCCGCACCCTGGCGTCTGAGCAGGTAGACATTGCATTTCTCGGCATCGGCGAAAACGGCCACATCGCCTTCAATGACCCGCCTGCCGATTTCAACACCGAAGAACCCTACATCATCGTCAAGCTCGACGAAGCTTGCCGGCAGCAACAGGTTGGGGAGGCTTGGTTTTCGAACATCTCTCAGGTCCCCAGGCAGGCCATCTCCATGTCAGTCCGGCAAATTCTGAAGGCCAAGGAGATCTTGGCAGTAGTGCCAGATACCAGGAAGGCGCATGCCATCAAGCTTTGCTTCGAAGGTGACATCGGTCCGAATGCGCCCGCGTCAATCTTGCGAACGCATCCGAGCACGACCATCTACCTGGACAAGAATTCTGCTTCGCTGTTGAGTGCGGCAACGTTGAGCCGCTTTGGGGAGGAATCGCCTGTCGAAGTCAAGCGGTAGCGGTCCATGTTCTCTCGTGGGAATCGCCCACCACCCGCCTGCCCCGCCCAACTCCTTCCCCAAGGGGGACGTAGAAGCCTTGCTCGGGCTGTTCTTGGGTTGTAATACCCAAGCCGCGGCGGCAGGCGAAGTGCGCGAGATTTTACGCTTGCAGGTCTGAAAGATAACTTGGAGGGCCGATGGTAGCCGACAACGAAGTTCATGCCGCATCTCGGGTAGCGCACGATCCGAAGTTATTGAAATCGATCTTCTCTCTCAGCTTGTTCTTTCTCATTCTTTTTTGTCAGGTCGAGAAGGCCGCCTTTGCGCAAGCTGGTCAGGCCAGCTCGGGCGCGACCGGCTTGGTGCGGGTGGATCAAACCCATGTCATCAATTCGTTTGATCCTGACAGTGCCCTCGGCAGCTCTCTCGATGTGCTTTCGCGCCTGGACATCAACCGGGTGTTTACGCCGCACGTGATCCAGGAGGCGCTTTCTGCCGGATGGGGGCCGATCACATACCGCAACAATAGCGAGCTGCGCATGGGAGCATGGCACTGGACGGAGAACGGAACCTGGAGTGATGCCGCACATCGCAGTGGCTATTTCACCGGCAGCCCGGAGTTAAAGGCACCGATCAAATACATCCTCGCCTATGCCCTTCCCCACCGAGGTTTCGCAACCAGCGGCGATCGCCCCGTCCCTGGCCCCAATCTGACCTACTGGAAGAGCAATCCTTATCTCACAAGCCGGTTCACTCACGAGGGTGATGATATGCATCCGCAATGGGTGGTCGTCGACCTGAAGGCGGAGAAGCCGGTGAGTGCTATACGAATCAACTGGCAGAATCCTTACGCCAGGCGCTATCAGGTGGAATACTGGACTGGCGCAGACGCGCTCGATTTCGACGGTGGTCCAAAGGGCGAATGGAAAGCATTTCCTGCAGGGGTGTTCAAGACCGGTCGGGGCGGGATGGTCACCCTCACACTCGCTAACGCGCCGGTGAGGACAAGATTTGTTCGGGTTCTGATGATGGAATCCTCCAACACCTGTGATGAGCACGGCTCCGAGGATGTCCGCAATTGCGTCGGTTATGCCATTCAGGAAATTTCGCCGGGAACCATCGGCGACCGGGGAGCTTTTAGCGAAGTAGAGAAAAGCCCCACCGAGCCGCTAACCACCTATTGCGCCTCTTCGATTGACCCCTGGCACTCGGCTGAGGATGTTCGCGACGACGGATTCTACCAGCACACGGGATTTGACACGTTCTTCAGCAGCGGAATCACCAACAACCTTCCAGCCATGATCCCGGTCACTCTGCTGTATGGCACGCCGGAGGACGCGGCCGCGCAAATTGCCTACATCGAGAAACGCGGTTACCTCATCGGCTATGTCGAAATGGGAGAAGAACCCGATGGGAAACACGCGATGCCGGAGGATTACGGCGCCCTCTACCTGCAATGGGCCGACGCCATCCACCGGGTGGATCCCAAGCTCAAGTTGGGCGGTCCGATTTTTGAGGGCGTGAACGAAGATATTCACGTCTGGCCCGACGCGCAGGGGCGGACCTCCTGGATGGGGCGCTTCATCGCCTATTTGAAGGCGCATGACCGGCTCCGAGATCTGGCTTTTGTCTCTTTCGAGCACTATCCGTTCCAACCCTGCGAAATTACCTGGCAAACGCTATATTCCGAACCACAGTTGATGAAACACATCCTCGAAGTCTGGAGAGAGGATGGGGTTCCGCAAAGTGTGCCGCTCATGGTGACAGAGAACCACCTTGCCGCCCAGCTCACCGGGCCGATGACGACCATATTCGCGGCGCTCTGGCTGGCCGACAACGTCGGGTCGTTTTTTGAAGGAGGTGGCGCGGCCTTCTACCATTCGCCGATCCAGCCGCAAGGCGTGCAAAACACCTGCCTGGGCTGGGCATCGTGGTCGAACTTCATCGCCGACGAAAACTACGCCATCAAGGGGTACACCTCCCCCTACTACGCGGCCCGCATGATCAACCTCGAATGGGTTCAGCATCGTTCGGGCATACACCGCATGTTCTCTTCCGCGAGCGATATAAAAGACGATCAGGGAAATCTCTTGGTCACCTCCTACGCGGTGCTCCGCCCAGACGGCAATTGGTCGATCATGTTGGTGAACCGTGACGAAAATAACGCCCACAGCGTGCGTCTTGCTTTTGCCGGCGCCGGCGGCCATGAGTCTTCATTCGTGGGCCAGGTGACGCTAGTAAGCTTCGGGAGCGAACAGTACGTCTGGTTGAACGATGGCCCCAACAGCCATCCCGATCCAAACCATCCTCCCGTGGGCACGACCATCGAGGCCGGTCCGGGCACGGTATTCACCTTACCGAAAGCTTCGGTTTCGGTGGTGCGAGGAAAGATCGAGATGTCCGGCCAGTAGCACGCAAAAGAAGGCTCGTGAAAAATATGAATGGCAGACTCCATCGCATCCTCCTACCGATCTCCCTGTCCATCGCCACCTTCGTCCACGCTCAAGCTCCTGCGCGCGAGATCGCGATCACCATCGACGATCTCCCGGCGGCGGGAATGAGCGTATCCGGAGCTGAGACTCTGGAAATGACGAGCAAGCTGCTTGGAACCTTGCGTGATCAGAAGGTTCCGGCCGTCGGATTTGTGAATGAAAGAAAACTCTACCGGCAGCTCGGAGAAGTAGACCAGCGGATCAAAGCTCTCGGCATGTGGCTCGACTCTGGCTTCGAACTCGGCAATCACACCTTCGGCCACACCTCCCTGAATCGCGTCCCTTTGAAAGAGTGGGAGGAGGAAGTCGTCCGCGGAGAAACCGTTACAACCCAGCTGCTTGCAGAACACAAGATGAAGATGCGCTACTTCAGACATCCTTACCTTGACACCGGTCGAGACCTCGAAACCCGTCGGCAGGCGGAGGCGTTTCTCGTGGCTCGAGGCTACCGCATCGCACCCGTCACCATGGATGCGTGGGACTGGATGTACGCCGGGGTCTACGAAGACGCCCGCAAGCGCGGAGATGCGGCTCTTGAACAGCAGCTGGTGGCTTCGTATCTCTCCTACACCGGACAAGTCTTCGATTACTACGAAAAGTTTTCAAAGAACCTGATCGGCTATGAACCCAAACAGATTCTGTTGCTGCACGGCAATTGGCTTGAGGCGGACCACATCGGCGAGCTGCTCGAATTGTTGCGCAAGCGCGGTTATCGTTTCGTCACTCTCGAAGATGCATTGAGCGATGCCGCCTATGGCATGGCGGATGATTTTATCGGCGAAGAAGGTACCAATTGGATCGACCACTGGGCAATTACCCGCGGACAGCCGCCACAAAACACTCCGGTCTTCCCGCAATGGGTGATCGATCGCTCAAAGGCCCTACCACGACCACCCATCCAGCCCTAGGCTAGAACCGGGGCGAGATCAACGGGAGAGCGAAAAGGCAAACACGTCGCTGCCGGCGGCGATGGCGACATACTGAACTCCCTCGACTGCATAGGTCATGGGGGAGGCATGGAAACTCTGCCCGGTATTGAAGTGCCAAAGAGGCGCGCCGGTTTTGGCTTCGACTGCCTCAAGCGACCCACTGTCGTCACCGAAGAAGACCACTCCCCCCGCTGTCGTCAGGGTCCCGCCCCAGGAATCGCCACGCCCCACTTGAGGGTAGCGCCATGCGACCTTTCCATCGCGCAGCGAGAGCGCTAGCAGATGTTTTTGAGCGCGTTCACCGGGCGGAAGTTTGGCGCCGGTGTTGTAGTAGGTTTGTCCCTTTCGGAAAGGCTCCGGATTTGCGAACAGGACACTGCATCCTTCGAGCGCCATGACATAGAAGAGCTGGGTATCGGGATTATAGGAAGGGGCGAACCAATTGGTGGCCCCGTTGATGCCAGGGCAGATGTGGGTGCCCTGTTTGGTTGGTATCTGTCCGGAGAGCACAGGCCGGCCCGCGGTGTCGATGCGCGTTGCCCAGGTCAATCTCTCGACGAAAGGCGTGGCCTGCAGGAACTTCCCCTCCACCCTGTCGAGAACGTAGAAAAAGCCGTTCCGGTTGGCCTGCACCAGCAACTTCTTCATCGCGCCATGGTCTTCGATGTCGACCAGCACCGGAGTTTGATTGGCGTCGTAGTCATAGAGGTCATGCGGGGTGAACTGGAAATACCATTTCATCTTCCCAGTGTCGGGATCGATGGCCAGAACGCATGCTGTATAAAGGTCGTCCCCGGGGCGGGAGGAGCCCTCAAAATCAGGAGCCGCGTTGCTCGTGGTCCAGTACAGGGTATTGAGTTCCGGGTCGTAGGTACCCGGCATCCAGGTGGTGGCACCGCCGTAGAGATAGGCGTCGCCAGGCCAACTGGAGGACCCGAACTCTCCCGGACCGGGAATTGTCCACAGATGCCATTTGAGCTTCCCGCTCATCGCATCGTAGGCCTCAAGAAATCCACGCACGCCGGAGTCGCCGCCAGAGGTACCTACGATCACATTGCCATGGACCACGAGCGGCGCGCTGGTTGCGCCGTAGTGCTTTGACTTGTCCGCATACTGAACGTCCCAAAGCAGTCCGCCGGAGCGCGCGTCCAGGCATAGCAGATGCGCATCGTCGGTTTCCGTGTAGACAAAATCCTTCCATACCGCGACACCCCGATTTTTGTGCGCGGCCGCGTCGTCTAGCAGCCCTGAGCTGATCGGCCGCTGGTAGTGCCACAACCTGCGGCCGGAGTTTGCATCCAGCGCGAAAACCTCGTTCGCGGAAGTGACGTACATGATGCCCCGAACCACGACTGGAGTCACTTCGAGCATCTGGGAATTGCCGGGATGGAACACCCAAGCGGGACGGAGCTCATGGACGTTTGAGCCGGTAATTTGATTCAAGCCGCTATAGCGGCGGCCGGTGTAGTCGCCGTTGTAGGAAGTCCAATTTTCGCGGACCGGCTGCAGCAGAAGGTCCGAGTTGCTGACCGTGGCGAGGGAGGTGCTTTCATTCGGCGCTGGCGCCAGAAGGGAAAAGGCGAACAGCAGAGCTAAGACGTTGAGGAACGAATTCACCTCCGATTCTCCGTCGCGCTTACCGGAACCTCCTCGAGGGAGCCTCGATCCACGCCATTCACGTCGATCAGGTGAACTGAGACTCGGGTGGTCTTCGGATCAGCCGAGATTTCGGCTTGCAGCAAGATGGGTTCTGTGGGATTTACCTCGATGACGGGAACGGTTCCCAAACTCGAGCCACGTTGATCGTACAAGCGAGCAACCAGCCGCCCGGGGAAGAAAACGCCAAAAGAACCGGCAAGTTTGATTTTCCCAGCTTCCAGGCGGGCTTCGAGGGGTTGTAAGAGAATGCCCGGCTCGCGAACCTCGCGGAGATCGCTCCCTGCCCGGGTCGGGAACCACTCAGTTTCAAAATTGCAGGACTCGCCGGGGCGAAGCCGGCACAACGGAGAATTGAGTTCGGCTTCCATGTAAAAAGGAGGCTTCCCTTCTTCTTCGCTGTTTAGAACTGGTTCCCCGTCGCTGTTGAGGTGTAATCCCGAGCCGTTGGTCCAAAAGATCACAGAGGCCTTGCCCGGGTACTCTTGGTTCTGCTCGAACCGGAAGCGCTCGACCATCGCATACTTGGTACTGCCGTCCACAACCGCCAGCCAACCGTCCGGCGAGTCCAGCCACAATTCTGCGGCCAAATGCACGTAGTGAACCGCGAACAAACCATCGTCTCTCACCGAAACCGCAGGGTTTTGCGCGGGACCATAGCGCACGTGGTATCGATTGAGATACGCGCTTGATGGGTTCGCCGGGGTGAACCCCCAAAACTTGGGGTTGATGCCGGATTGTGCCTCCGCATCAGAGGTGTCGTACTGAGAGACCGACTGCATGGACCATTCGAGGCTGTGACCGGTCACATTCTTCATCGTGGCTCGGAAGCGGACTTGCGGCGAATCCGCACCCAGGTGAATCGTGCGCGAGAACTGGACTCCGGTTTGGGGATCGGCCGGTCCAATCAGCTCTACTTCACACTCTTTGCCATCGGAAATCTTCCGAAAAGTGAACGGCCCGTCGTCGATCAAATCGGAGTCCCCCGCCCAATGCTGTTCGTCATCGTTGCCTTCGGGCAACAGCCAGAGCTTGTCACCACCGTAGTTGAACCACTGCCCGTTCGCGGGCGGCAAATATTTGCCTGCGTACTTGGGATTGACGAAAAGATAAGGATGGCTGGCGAAGCTGAATTGAATCAATCGCCCGCCATTCTGCGGGAGGAAGATTAATTGAACCCACGGGTTGGACATCTGTTGCCCATGCCAACCTTTGTAGTCCACTGCTTCGATGCGACAGGCGGCCGGGTTCGTGGATTGAGGTTTCGCCTGGGAGACCGCGAAGTTTGAAGCGCCCCAGTTCAAAACCGCCAGGAACCCGATTCTCAGCACTCTTTTCATGGACATTCGGCGTATTGGCTGCCTTCCCGAAAACGGAAGCAAAAGACATGAAACGAAAGTTTTCGATTCACGTCAAGGATTTTGTGATATACCAGCTTTTTCTGTTCACGCGACGGGCTTCAGGGGGCCGAAATTTGAAGTTCCTACTGCTGATCTTAATCATGGCGGTCTCGACCATGGCCCAGGAGCGCACGGTTGATCCTACGTGGCTCCATCGCTATGTGCCTGAGCTGAGAGAGAATGCGAGCAAGATGGCTTCGGGATCTTGCCGATTCCGGCCGATTTTTGGCGAGGGCGATCCCCAGGCGCACCTCTTGCAGAGCGTTACGCGTTTTGCGGAGGTGACAATCGACCCCAACGGGAATTGCCAACCTGTTCACTACGACCGCGAAGAAGAGATCTACTTCGTTCTTCGAGGCAGCGGGGTCCTCGAATACGAAAGCGAAAAGCAGCCGATGCGAACCAATGATTTCACCTATCTCGCCCCGGGCACAAAGCATTCCCTGGCCAATACCGCCCAAGAGCCCTTGCGGGTCTTGGTCATGGGTTTCAAAATTCCGGCGTCGGCGGCAATCGGGGAGCCCTCCCCGCACCCAAGAATCGTGAATCTCGACGCGGTTAAGGAAGAAACCGTCTCTGGACACCCCAGCTCCGTTTTGTACAAGTTACTTGCGGGGCCGCGAACCGCGCAGCGCGACGCCATCGACGATGCCTACGTGATCACCAGTTTTTTCCTCATGGATTTTGCGCCCGGAGGCACAAACTTCCCGCACCATCATGAGACCGCCGAGGAAATCTATTTCGTTCTTGACGGCGAGGGCCAGATGGTTGCCGGCAGTGGCATGGATGGGCTTGAGGGGCGTTTTCCGTCGAAGGCGGAGGATGCCTATTACTTTCGCCCAAATTGCACCGTAGGGTTCTACAACCAGAACAAGCCCGGAGCCAAGGCCCACATTCTGGCTGTGCGATCCAAGGTTCCGCTCCCGAAGGATGCGGACTAGGGCCGAGGATGGGAGTTCGGGATTGAAGTTCAGAAAACCAGCAGTAGAAATCGGGGATACTCATGCAAATTGCTAGTCGACGCTCATTCATAAAACTGGTAGCGGCTGCGCCGCTGCTCGGCAGGATTCGAGCTCGGGATCTTTATGCGCAGGCAGCTACCGCGGTTGGGAAAGACCCCCGGCAAAACGTCTATACACGCTTAGGCGTAAAGACCGTCATCAACTGCCGGGGAACCTGGACCTATCTCAGCGGGTCGCTCGAATTTCCCGAGGTCCGCGAAGCCCAGCTTGAGGCTGCGCAGCACTTCGTCAATGTCCTGGACCTTCAACGCGCCGTCGGGCGCCGTCTGGCTGAATTGACCGGCGCGGAGTCAGGAATCGTGACCTCGGGGGCGGCCGGCGCCTTGGCTGCGGCAGCCGCCGGTTGCATGGCGGGAGCAGATGACAGAAACATCTGGCAACTTCCTGACACAACGGGGCTCAAGCACGAAGTCATCATGGTGGGTGGCCGAAGTGCCTTTGACAGCGCGATTCGATTGACCGGGGCGAAACTGGTGCTCGCCTACTCGGCGGACGAACTTGCCAATGCCATCAACGAGAACACGGCCATGATTTACACCACCGACTTGGGCGAAAAGCTGCAAAAAGAGTTGTCGGTTGCTAAAGACCGGCGCGTCCCCATGTTGCTCGATGATGCTGCCGGCATTCCACCCGCAGACAACGCCAAGTTGTACGCCAAGATGGGAATCGATCTTTACTGCTTTTCCGGCGGCAAGGGACTTCGTGGACCGCAATGCAGCGGCCTGCTGCTAGGAAGAAAAGACCTCATCGAGGCGGCGCTGCTCAATTGCAGTCCGCGCGAAGGCGCAGTGTGCCGTCCGATGAAAGTTGGCAAAGAAGAGATCATCGGCTGCCTCACGGCGCTAGAGACCTGGCTGAAAATCGACGAGAAAAAGCTCTATGCGGAATGGCAGACGCGCATCGACCGCATACGCAAGCTGGTCGATACTGTTCCCGGCGTAAAGACCGATGTTTATGTCCCGGAAGATGGCAATCGCTATCCCACGCTGAAGGTCGCATGGGATCAAGAGGCCTGGAAGTTCAGCATTGCCGATTGCGTCGAGCGATTGCGAGCGAGCAATCCGGTGATCGAAGTGCTTGGGGCCGACAATCCGAGCCTGGTCACGGCGGTTCGGGAAGGAAATCCGAAGCCGACGGCGAAAGAACGCAAAGCCCCAGACCACATTGAACTGGTTTCTATGACCATCAAGCCTGGGGAAGAAATGATTGTGGGACAAAGACTGCGGACGATCTTGCGCGCGGCACAGCAAGCGAAAACCGCGGCCTAAGTCTTGCTTCGCGCAACGGAGGTTTGAGTCAGACATACCATGCGACGCGTCTTGGTTGGAATGCTGTTCTCGGTCCTATGGCTGCCATCCGTGGTGGCACAGGTGCGCGCCGTTGCTCCGGCGAACCTCCAGCCCAATCATCTGTACTCGCCCGCTGTGGATGCCGGTGATTACCTGTATGTCTCCGGCCAAGGACCTCGTCGACCGGACGGCAGCATGCCCGCGAGCTTTCAAGAGCAATGCCGGCAAGCACTCGCAAACCTCAAGGCGATCGTTGAGGCTGCCGGTTTGAGCCCTCAACATGTGGTTTACACGCAGGTTTATCTAGAAGACATTCGCAACTACGGGGAAATGGACCGCATCTTCGGTGAGTTTTTCCCCAACACTCCGCCTGCCCGTGCCGTCCTTGGAGTGGCACGCGTTCCCGAATCGTCCATTCAAATCAGCGCAATCGCTGTGCATAACTTGGCGGAACGGAGCGCCGTCTCTCCCGAAAGTCACCCAACCGCGGGTACTGCATCTCCGGGTGTCCTCACCCACGATCTCTTGTTCGTCTCCAGCATGACTGGCGCTGATCCCGAGAGTGGTAAGGTTCCAGAAGATCCTGGGGCACAGGTGGATCTCGCGCTCGACCGTCTGCAATCTGTCGTAAAGGCCGCTGGCCTTGAACTCAGCAACATGGTTTTCGTGAATCCGTATCTGACCTCGGAAATCCCCATGCGGGTCATGAATGAGCGCTACGCCCGCCGCTTCGAGTTCGGCAACACTCCCGCGAGAGCAACCATTGAGGTTTCCAGTCTTCCGGGTGGCGCCCATATCGAGTACACCGGCGTCGCGGTTCGCGATTTGCGGCAGCGGAAATCAGTGCGTCCAAAAAACATGCCGCCCAGCCCAACCGCGAGTCCGTGTGTGTTTGCTGGGAACCTGCTGTACTGTTCTGCGAAAAGCGGCTTTATCCCCGGGCCGCACGGCGGCGTGTACGCCTCCTCCACACCGCATCAGCTCAGGCAGACCATGCGCAACCTTCTCGACAATCTCGAAGAGGCCGACATGGGGTTTTCAGACATCGTTTCCGCAAATATTTATTTGGACAGCTTGGCGGATCTCGATTCATTTGACGAGGTCTACGGTCAGTACCTCGGGCCCTTACTTCCGGCGCGAACCGTCGTCGAGCAGATTGCTCCGGCAGACCGTAATCCGGACAAAGAGGGCCACTACCCTGATCTTGAGCAGGTTTCCTTTGTCGCCCTGAGGACTTCTCGCAGTCATTAAGCGGGGAAAATCGTTCTTGTATTAAAACGTTTGATTTGCGGGAAAATCGCAAATATTTGCTTGATTTAGCGCCTGCATTTGTGAGATGGTTTTGCGAATTCGCGAAGCTTCGTGGGAGGAAATATGAAACGTCTGTTCCGAGTCGTGCCGTCCGCCCTGCTGGTTCTTCTCGCAACGGGTTTCAGTTCGACCATGCTCCGAGCCGATGTGACCGGGGCCATATCCGGTGTGGTGCGTGACCGCAGCCAAGCAGTGGTCACGGGCGCCAAGGTTCAAATTACGAACGTGCAAACGAACGTGAGTCAGGAAACAAACACAGGCGCTGACGGCTCCTACCACTTCCTCGCGTTGTCGCCGGGGAACTACAAAATAACCGCAACCGCCAGCGGTTTCCGTTCATACCACACCACGGATATCACCCTGCAAGTCAATGATGAACTGCGGCTTGACATTACGCTCCAACTTGGCTCCATCGTCGAGACGGTTGACGTGACTGCCACTGCGGTACACGTGGAAACCGAAAACACGCAATTGGGGGACGTGATCGATTCAAAGAAGATGCTCAATCTGCCTCTCAATGGTAGAAGCTACATAGATTTGCTAGGGCTCCAGGCAGGCGTGGCTCCGAGCACGGCCGGCACGGTTGAGGGCAACACCGCGAGCAACCGACCGGTTTCGGGTTACATAACGAACACAGGTAATATCTCGGTCAATGGACAGCGGGAAACCGCCAACGCCTTCCTGGTGAACGGCGGTGACGTCAGTGAAGGCCGAAACCTGGGCGCAGGATTGGTCCCGAACCTCGACTCAGTCGAAGAATTCCGACTCATCACCAACAGCTTCGACGCCGAATACGGAAAGTTCAGTGGCGCTGTGATGAATGCCATCACCAAGTCGGGTACGAATGGTTTCCATGGCGATGTATTCGAGTTTCTTCGTAACGACGTAATGGACGCCAAGAACTTCTTCTTCACCGACCAGCCTAAGTCTGAGCTGCGTCGTCATCAGTTTGGGTTCACCGCCGGAGGCCCATTCTTGAAAAACAAGCTGTTCTGGTTTACGGATTTTCAAGGCACGAGGCAAGTGGCAGGCGCGGAAATCAGTGACGTTCCTGTGCCCAGCGCTGCCGAACTTCAGGGCCAGTTTGATCCTTCAATTTTGACCGGGACGGTCGACGGCGGTCCCGGTCCCGCCGGCAGCTGCCCGCCTCAGTACGCCCCCTGCCTCGATTGGGCCACCACGCTTTCAAACAGATTGGGCTACACGGTCACGGCCGGCGAGCCGTACTCGTTCGGAATTTCGCCAGGGTTTCCAAACGGCTGTACGTCGACGGCGCAATGTGTGTTTCCGGGTGGCTTAATTCCGCGGACTACACTAGCGAATCCGCAAACCGGTGCTTGGTCGCCAGCCGCAGTGGGGATTCTCCCATACATCCCAGCCCCTAATAACGCGAGCGGCGAGTTCTCCGATAACAGCCACAGAGATAGAATTACTGACAACAAGATCGGCGAGCGGATCGATTTCAATAACCAGAAGACCGGTAACTGGTCATTCTATTATCACTGGGACGACTCGACGGTTATCAGCACGCTGCCCAGCGGCGGAGCCAGCGTGCCAGGTTTCCCGGCGCAGACTCCGACCCGTGCGCAAGAGTTCGTAACAAGCAACACCAAAACCATTGGCCCCACCGCTGTGAATGAGGCGAGGTTCACTTTCTTCCGCACAGCCACCCACTTGGATAACCCAACGGGCGGCCAGGCAACGCTTGCCTCTCTCGGGTTCGTTACCGGTCCCGGTACCCTGGGGATTAATCCCGATGGCTTTCCCGGATATCCGGAGTATGTGCCCCAAATCTATTTCAACGACTTTGCCATCGGCGCACCGTCTCTAATCACGTTCCAACCGAATAACACCTACACCGCGTCGGATGGGTTTTCCAAAGTATTTGGCAAACATACGATTAAGTTTGGTGGAGAAGCGCGCTACTTGCAAGTCAATGAGCGGAATTTAGCCAGCCAGGATGGGGCTTTCGTCTTCGACGGCACAGTAACCGGCAATGATTTCGCCGATTATCTCATTGGAGCACCTACGGGTGCCGGAGGTGGGTTCACTCAAGCAGCGTTGCAACTCTTGGATTCGCGCACGCGTTATGGCGGTGCATATGGTCAGGACACGTGGAGGGTAACCCCCGACCTTACACTGAATCTTGGGCTCCGTTGGGAGTTGAGTATGCCCTGGTACGATACTCAGGGCAAGATTCAGACGTGGGTCAAGGGAGAGCAGTCTACCGTCTTTCCGAATTCTCCCAGCGGGCTCGTGTTTCCTGGCGATCCGGGCATCCCTAAAACGCTTGCTCCGACCCGGTACAACAACTTCGGGCCGCGCATCGGACTCGCTTACTCGCCGAGCTTTAGAGACGGACTTTTGGGCAAGGTCTTTGGCGGCCCGGGAAAAACCAGCATACGTGCCGCCTATGGCATTTACTACACTTCGGTGGAAGATCTGAACCTCTTTTACGAGGTGGCCGATGCTCCCTTCGGCTTGTATTGGACCAGCCCGGGTTCGGTTGACTTCTCGGAGCCTTTCCGAAATCGGCTGGACGGGGGCACGGACGGCGAGGGCCAGCGCTTCCCCTTCACCGCGCCCACACCTGGTAGCCCGGCAAATAAGACCCTGGATTTCTCGGTTTACGAGCCGATGTCCTATTTCCCGGGATATGACATTCACAACAAACTGCCATACGCCGAGCACTTCAATTTCTCCATCCAGCGTCAGCTGGATAAAGCGACAGTCTTGACTCTGTCCTACGTCGGCACGGAAGGTCATCGCCTTATCTCACAGCAGGAGGTTAACCCGGGGAGTGCGGCGTTATGTGAGCAACTCACCGCGCAAGGGTATAGCGATGTTTCCGGTGGCGGCATCGGCTGTGGGCCGAATGCCGAGCAGGACACGTTTACTCTCGGTGCGAATACGATTTACGGCACCAGAAATACTCTTTTGAATCCAAATTACTGCCCCGGAGCCCAGAGCCTTTGCTTTGGCTTCGGCAACACCTTGACGACTCTGACTGCGAATTCCAGCTATCACTCTGCAGAGGTGACGGTTGAACGAAGAGCGGGTGACATAACTTTCCTCGCTGCCTACACGTTGGCTAAAGCCATCGATAACTCCTCAGGTTTTGGCGACCTGATCAATTTCCAGAACCCCAAGCTTAGCCGCGGTCTTTCGTCGAGCGACGTGCACCACAACTTCGTGGTCAGCTACATTTGGCAGATGCCCTTCGATCGCATCTTCCATGGCATGCCACGGCTCACGAAAGGATGGCAACTGCAGGGCATTACCCGCTTCGCCACCGGCTTCCCAATTCAGATGGGTGACTCGAATCCATCCGACCTGTGCACGCAGTTCGACCCGGTGACGAATAAGCCGTTGTGTGTGGGAGATGCGTCAATGGTCGGTAGCCCGTCCACCGACATGCCCAATGTCGTCGGACCGGTCCACATCCAAAATCCTCGTGCGACGCCCGGTACATGGACGTATTTTGACCCGGGATCTTTCACACCAACTGCCTGCAGACTGATTTCGGGGGCTTTGCTCGGTACTGATTGCGGAAGCTTCGGCACAGCGAACCGCCGATTCTTCCATGGCCCGGGTTTCAACAACACTGATTTGGGAATAACGAAGATCATCCCCGTCAGGGAAGCCATGTCTTTCCAGATCCGTGCTGAATTCTTCAACATATTCAACCACGCGCAATTCATGAATCCGAATGGCGACATCAGTGGCTCTAACTTTGGACAAGTCACCAGCGCGCGTGACCCGCGCATCGGTCAGCTCAGCGCGAAGTTCATTTGGTGATCTGATCATCGCGGGCGAGGCTGGCCTCGCCCGCAATCTCTTCTTCAATCCTCCAGGCTTCTCTTTTAGGTCCCATCGGCGTGCTAGGCTGTCGTTATGGTCGTTGTCCTTCTTCTGTTATTAATGAGTGCGACGCCCGCCATCGCCCAAACGGCCACGAGTTATAGCCAGAGGGCCACCGAGCTCGCGCGGCAAAAAGCCTGGGACCAGGCGATCGCCAATTACCGAAAAGCTCTGGAGCTTGACCCTAACGACCCGCTCACCCACTACAATCTTGGTCTCGCGCTCAAATATAAAGATGAGGTAAGGGACGCTGCCGCCGAGTTCCAGACAGCTCTGCGGTTGAAGCCAAAGTGGGCGGATGCGCACTACGCCCTGGGCGCGACGTACTACGATTTGCACGATCAAGCTGCAGCGATCAAAGAATTACATGCTGCAGTGGCTTTGGCTCCTGGGAAGGTCGCCGCTCTCCGCATGTTGGCTCGGATCAACGAGGAGCAAAACGACCTTGCGGCGGCTAAAACAGAGTTGCAACGAGCATTGGCATCAGCACCGTCGGCCGAGCTCTACACGGAGCTTGGGGCCACGGAAGGGCAACTTGGAAATCTTTCCGCAGCCGCGTCGGATTTTCGCCGCGCTCTCAAGCTGGATCCCAAACTCACCAGCGCATATGTGATGCTAGGCGTGACACTGCGACGCCAGGATGATCACGCCGGTGCGCTCGCGGAGTTTCGAAAAGCGGTCTCTGTTAATCCGAGTGATCCCCAGGCCCAATTCAACCTTGGCAAGGAACTCAAATCGAGTGGCGATCTCCACGGCGCGATTGCGGCTTTTCAGCATGCCGTCGACGCCAAGCCTGATTTTGAGGAAGCCCACTACAATTTGGGACTCGCCTTGCGCTCCCAAGGCAAACGGGAAGCCGCCGAAAAGGAATTAAAAGAGATTGCCGGCTTACGGGAATTTCGGGCGCGTCTGGCTGAAGCGAAAATGTTGACCCTTCAGGGTGTAGCTGCCTTAAAAGAGCAAAGAAATGACGACGCGTTCGAGTTGTTTCAAAAAGCTGTGGAGAAGGCGCCTGAGTTGCCGACCGGCTACTACTATTTGGGTGTCAGCTGGGAACGCGAGGGTGATACGGTTCAGGCCACCACGGCATTCAAGAAGGCGCTTGAGCTGAAGCCGGACTATGCTCAGCCTCACTCGAGCTTGGGCTTGTTGTACTGGCGGCAAAACGACCGCGAGCACGCGCTCGAGGAATTCCGCCAGGCGGTCATGTGCGATCCCGACTTGGCCGAGGCCCATTACAACTTGGGTTTGGCGCAGGGACAATTGGGAAGTTTGGATACGGCCATCCGCGAATTTAAGGATGCCATCAGCCTCGATCCCGCCTATACCGATGCCCGCGTACAGTTGGGCTTGGCGCTGAGCCAGAAGAACGATACGCCGGGCGCGGCTAATGTATTCAAGGAAATAATCCGTCGCGATCCGAAATCGGCCGAAGCTCACAACAATCTTGGCTTAGTGCAGTTGCAGGCCGGAGACTCGCATTCCGCGGAAACGGAATTCAAGCAAGCCATACGCCTGAAACCAGAATATGCAGAAGCCCACTACAACTTGGCTTTGGTGCTCCACCAGGACGGGAAAGAGGCAGCCTCGGGAGCCGAGTTCGAGAAGGCCTTCGCGATCTCGCCCGAACTGAGGAATCTTCCTCGCGAGTGAGGTCCCCCGGTCGAGGACGTTCGCCTGGTTCTCTATTGGATTCCGCCTGTCGAAGTAATGGGGCGTCCGGGGTGAAGATTCGGAACCAGGGTCCCGTTATCGATCACAATTACCCCTGCCACCAACAGGTATCTCACCCCGACGCTTGCCTCGTTGGGAGTGGCATAGGTCGACCGATCGCGAATTTGTGCAGGGTCGAAGACGACGATGTCAGCAATGGCCTCCTTCTGCAGCCGCCCGAGCTTGCGGGCTTCGCCGGTAGCTGTTTCCAGGCGCTCGGCGGGCATCAGCGTCATCTTGCGAACGGCGTCCATCAGGGTTAACGAATGCTGCGAGCGAACGTAGCGTGCCAACACGCGCGAGTATGTTCCCGCGTTGCGAGGATGTCCAGGTAAGCCATCGCTCGCGATCATCACCAACGGATTCACCATGGCAGCGTCATCCATTTCTTCGCTGTTGTTGAAGATGACCACCGTCTGCGGCTCGTTGGAATTATGCAGTTGCTCGAAACGCTCTTTTGTCAGCCGCTCGCCGGTCTTTGGCAGCATGAGCTGCCCATAGCTGATCTCTAACTTCTCCTGCCAGCCGGGATTAAACACCGCCGAATTGACGAAGGTCATTCCCGCGTCATAAGGATATGCCTCGGTCGTGACATCCAATCCGCGTGCACGGGCGCCGGCGACCATCGCGAGGCACTCGACTATATCTTTAAGGCAGATGCTATTGAGATGAACAATGTGCAATGGTGCGCCGGTGATTGCAGCTGCCCCGATAACCTCGCTGACCGACTCTACCGAGGAACCGGGCTCGATCCTTCCGGCGCTGCGCACGTGGACATAAATTGGCAAATGATGCCGGGCTGCCACCCCAAAAACATGAATGGCTTCAGAGCGCGTGGCCCCCGGCGTGTATTGCAATCCCATTCCGATGCCCAGAGCCCCTGCGGCAATTTCCTTCTCCAGGCGTGCCTCGATCGAGCGTACTTGCTCGGAACTGGCGGCCGTATTGGTGGCAGCTCCAGACTTCGGAAAGATCTCGGCGCCTTGCAAAGGCTCGTTGAATGCTGCCGCTCGAGCCCCTACATAGCTGGCCGATGATCCGTAATTGATGAGCGATACGCCCCGGTGGGCATGCAGAAAGTCAGCTACATCAGGTGCCCCGATTTCCAGTTCGAGCGCGGTGGTGACCCCGTCAAAGGCCTTGAGCCGTTGACTCTCCTCGTCCTGGCCGTGCTGGTGCAAATCGATGAAACCCGGCGCGACGACCAAACCCCGGGCGTCGATGGTCCGCACACCCGCAAGCGACTGCGAGGAAACGGCGGCAATCTTCGATCCAATGATGCCAACGTCGCGAACGCCATCCAAGCCTGTTTCCGGGTCGAGCACCCGCCCGCCCCGAATCACAACGTCGTAGGTCTGACCGAATGCCGGAAACGACATGAGAAAAATCGCAAGGGCTGCGTAAAGGCCTTTCATAGCTCGCTCCCAAGGTCCTGAAGCACACATCCAGGGTTGCCGTGACTCATTGGTTTCTCCAGAGGGCCGTCGCGATCGAAATTGCCGGCAGCTTCAGGCGTACCTGGCGTCCATGCCAGGAGACGTTCACAACCCTTTCCTGTTTCAGGCTGTTCATCAACTCGAGCGTCATCCCTCCATCGGGCGCCCGGAAGGCCATTGCTCGCACGCCGGGCTGCGAACCCAAGGCCCCGACTCGCACCGCTCCCGGACGCACAAACTTGCTGAAGTGTGCCAAGTAGTAATAAAGCCCGGTGTAGGTGACCCTCTTGTTCTCCCGATCGACAATCACGATTGGGTGTTGGACATTTGCGTCAGGATTGCCATGAATATAGGAGACTGACCAGGGTCCGCCGCGCTCATCTAAGACCATGTTCCAATAAATCCAGGCAGACGCGAAGTTTTCGAGATCATTAAAGATTTGGGTGCCCCAGAAGTCTCCATCTTCAAAGTCATAGCGCGGGAGAGGCATGGATTTTGGAGTTCCCGCCTCGTAGGCGTAACAGACTTCGGTCATCCACAGCGGTATGTCCGGGTACTTTTCATGCAGCTTGGCAATTTCGGAATAATCCTTGAAATCATATCCGTGATAAGGTGCCACCGCTACATATTTACGGGCGGCGGGATCATCGAGGACGACGGGGTAGTTCTTGAAGGCATCATCGCGATCGGGGGCCTCGCTCAACATGATTTTCGTGGGCAAGCCTGATTGTGCCAGCAAAGGGCCAAGATGGTCCCGGAGAAGCTCCCGAATTGCAGTGTAGGGAATTTTTGTGTAAATGCCCGGTTCATTGAACAAGCTGAGGTAGTCGATGGTGATTCCCTTCTTCTCGTACTCCTGCAGATAGCGGAGGTAGTAGTGCGAGAGAACGCCGTAATACTTCGGGTTCACGTTCTGGTTCGAGTCCGGATCAAACAGCATCCAGTCGGGCGGATAATCCATCGGGGCCTGAAGCACAAAACTACCGTATCTGCGGGCGCGTTTGATGAAGGTGATCAGGCCATTCGGTTCCAGGTCGCGCGCAATGGAAAAGTGCGCCAGCTCCAGATCTCCGGGTACCGGATCGTAACTGTAGAAGGGGCCGGCGGACATGAAATCTGTCGATGCGATCACCGTCTTCATGGCAGAAAACCCGGCACCTTCTTTGGGATCAAATAAGGCGCGAAGCAGCTTATCCTGTTCCTCCGGTGGCAAGTTGTTGATGCACATCAGACCCGCTTCGAGCAACGATGCGCCAAAGCCGTCAATTTTTTGGTAGGCGAGCTTGTCATCGATCTCAAAGGTCGCGGCCTTCGGGCTGGCCTGCTGCTCGAAATGAAGCGCGGGTTGCGCTGTAAGCCGGTCTCCAGCCTGTGAGGAAACGTAGAGCCGGATCTCCTGTGCTGCTACGGCGGGGGACAGAAAAAGACTGAACGATGCCCACAGACAGGCAGCAACATATCTTGTCAAAGTATTCGAGCGTGTGTGCTTCCCCATAACCGCATCCCTCCCCTCGGAGTCAGGCCGCGACAAGGTCTTTTGCATGTTCTTTGATCTTCGCGAGAGCCCGAGCGATCTCGTGCATGTCTTCCTCATCGCCCAGTAAGGCCGTCTGCGGAATCCACACCATCTGCCAAGCGGCACGTTGTGTCTGGGGGAAATCCTCCTGCAGGAACGCATGCGATTCTTGTGCTTGGCTGCCGCAAAGCCTCTTGCGGTACTCACCACTCTTAAACAGGTGCAGATTGTGCAGCGGAGGGTAGCTAGCTTGGTTAGGAATACCTTCCGCATTCATCGCCGCGATGAATCTTTCCGTATCGATATTGGCAAAGGCAGCTCGATCAACATGAAAGAGATACGCGTACTGTCCATTGCGCGTGCATCGAGGGTCCAGGTGTTGCGGCGTGATCCCATCGATGTCTCGTAGAAGGCGATCGAGCAGGCGCGCATTCTTGTGCCGATGCGTAGTCTGCGAATTCAGCCGTGTGAGCTGCACCTTGAGCACGGCCCCCTGCCATTCGCTGAGACGATAATTTGAACCGTAGAGATAGTGGCTGTAGAACCATTCCCCAGGCATGCGCCCGCAATCATGCACGGAACGCGCCAACCGTTCCACTTCGTCGTCATTTGTGATGATGATGCCGCCTTCGCCGGCGGTCATTAGCTTGCTGGCTTGAAAGCTGAACGTACCGGCTGATCCGAACGTCCCAATTCGCTCGCCGCGCCATTCGCTGCCGTGGGCATGGGAACTGTCTTCAATGAGCGCGATGCTGTGGGCGCGCGCGATCTTGCCCAGGCGATCGAGATCGGCAGGATGCCCTCCCATGTGGACCGCGATGATGGCTCTCGTGCGTCGAGTAATGGCAGCTTCAACCAGGTTGGGGTCAATGCAGCAAGTTTCAGGCAGGACATCCACCATGACCGGAAGCGCTCCGGCGAAAAGCACAGCGCTGGCTGTGGCAACGAAGGTGAAATCGGGGACGATCACTTCGTCGCCCGGACCAACGCCGAGCGCGGCCATCAACACTTCGAGTGCGGCGGTGCCGTTTGTCACCGCCACCGCGTGCTTTGCGCCATGAAAGGCAGCAAATGCACCCTCGAATTCCAACGTCTTGGTTCCCGGCGTTCGCCACCAGATGCGGCTTTCGAGCACGTCGATCACTGCACGGCGCTCGCCCTCGTCGTACACCGGCCACGGTGGAAACGCTTTGGTTTTTGCCTTCTGCCCCCCGAACAAAGCCAATTGCGACACGCTGCGCCTCCAAGGAACAAGGCACTTTATCCCCCCGCCAGTCTCCCGTCAATCTTGAATCGCTCTGATGTCA
>Ga0157369_10000193_pt1 | contig 84934 bp, 89 predicted proteins | sample C25metaG_FD_113461 | JGI IMG/M metagenome (GOLD analysis project Ga0157369, IMG submission 113461) | Corn rhizosphere microbial communities from Kellogg Biological Station, Michigan, USA - C2-5 metaG | ecosystem: Host-associated > Plants > Roots > Rhizosphere > Soil | place: USA: Michigan... | reverse complement strand
GAGCCTACAGCAAGCTCTAGGAAAGTGAAGATTTGAGACTTCATTAGATGAGAACCTATGGTTCCCATGCTTCACTTCAATTGAAGGAAGGAAAAAAACCTCAGAAGCCCTCTAACAGCCAAAACCAAGCAACACCTGGTTGCCAGAGCAAGAGGCAACAAAACCTTCCTTCAAAGAATAGAGCCTCACGGCGACTGAGTTTCACAATCAATTGAAAATATTTTCAGTGGCCTATTGTATTAAGCTATTGACTTTTCATTTTCATTTGTTATATTAATATTAACAAAAACAAAAGGTCAATCATGAAAAACATAACCAACTTCCTACAAACACAAAGCAGCTTAATAAACCAATTAGTCCAAATAGGTTTTGTCGACGAAATCTTATTCGATGAACAAATCAAGTTGGTTGCATTCAATCTCGAAAAAGAAAGATTATTTTCCGTTAGCAACACCGACGCCATTAAGAAAGTCATTCAGTACACAGATGCTATCGTATTGATTCATGAAAACACTTTCGCTGATGATGACGACACTGAGTTCTTGAAGAAAATCAGACTTGAAAAGGCATATCTATCCATGTTGGCAAATTATGAAAAAGCATTGATTGAAAAGATAATTCCGCCAACCATCGAAACACACAAAACCAACAAGCTATAAGCCACAAATACAAAACCCAAAAAACAGGAGACACTTATGCCAGTATCTAATCAAATCGCCAAGATTCAAGCCTTATGTGAAGAGCACAACAACTTATTTAAACACCTCAACGAGACGATCGAAGTCTTGAATCGCACTTTGCCCAACTTCATAGACAACTGCGAACACAACATCGCTTTGGCAAGGCTAGCGATGACTTTAGCCATGTCAGCAATGTCATCTTTGAACTCTTCATAGTCACTAGTCATTGTGAGCAAAACAAATGAAGTGTAACGATTAAGGTACTCATCATCCCACTCACCAACTTCATCAGTTACAAAAACACCATCACGCACAGATATTCCCTTATCTTTCTGTTCTGTAGTCATCATATCTATCACCTTGCTCATATTTTGTTTTTCTTCGTTGATTCTTTTGTCGTAACCACTGTCTTCTCTAATGAAATCTTTTCTCTATGTGCAGCAACAAACTGCACTAGTGCTTCATCCTGATAAATTGCAAGGTGCAAATCAAGGCTGAATCCACCTTTTGACTTTGCATTGGCATCAGCACCAGCCTCAATGAGAAATCCTGCAACCTCGATGGACTTAACCATAAATAGGGGTGTGTACTCCACTGCATCTCTTGCTTCGAGGTCAGCACCATGCTCCACCAAGAGCTTTACCAACTCCAAGTTGTCTTGCTCTACAGCGAAATGTAAAGGTGAGCGCCAGTTGTAGTAGGCAGACTTCACATTGACACTTGCCCCTTCTTTCAGTAGGAACCCTACAATCTCACAATGGTCAGCCTTTGCAGCAAGCAGTAGTGGTGTGCTACCACCTTCATCCAAGCCCTCGATGTCAGCCCCTTTTGAGAGCAAAAACCTTGTTGCTTCAAGCTCCCAAAACTCACAAGCTAAGTTCAAAGGTTTTGAGTACTTTCGTTCACCCAAAGTCCAGAAACTGAGAGGCTTATTGACAGAAAGTCTTTCAGGATACTTTTGAAGCATGGAGTCAAGTTTGTCTATCTCTGATGTAGTAATCGCCTCTATGAACTCGTCTTCTAGTTTGTCTCTTCCACTCATATTTTGGTTCTCTTCTTAGTTGCTTGCCCTTCTATTGGGGCTATTGATGCTTCAAACTTTTGTTTCTCCTGGTATGATTCCAAGAACTCGATGATTCTTTTGACGTCACTTTTGAAGTCAGGGTCATTAATTCTTTCATAGCTCCTTCTAGCCTCCTCCAACACGGTAAGCCCTTCACGTTTATTTTTGGCATTAATATCTGCACCAGCACTAAGCAAAATACTAATTACTTCAATGTTTCCAGGAAATGCTGCTGCTCGATGTAAAGGGGTTCCATAATGCAAATCATCGGCATGAATGTCAGCCCCGCTGTCAATCAATACCTGCATCAATTCTGGATGATTGGTGGCAAGGTGTACTGGAAAGTTATTTATTGGGTGGTATTGAATCAGCGTCTCATAGTGTGTCTTGTGCTTTGAATTAACATCAGCACCATGCTTGATAAAAAGCTCTGCAAGTTCAGCGCTTTCATTACAACAGGCTATATGAAACAAGGGAATGTCATCCTTTTGATCAACCACCCAATTTGGATTTGCACCGTTTTCCAAGCAGAATCTGACATTTTTGTAAATATCTTCACTTTCCAACACGTTATTCCAAGGTGCAGCAATACATGCCTCCATAGACAGATTGAAGAATGATTTATCACTTAGACCAACTACAGGTCTAGCACCCTCTTCAATAAAGAACTGCTGTAGCTCTATAGAAGCTGTATGCCACCTACTTGGGTATAACTGACATTCGTAATGGGTGTATTCAAGCAATCTGATGTCCTCATACTCTCCTACGTATTGCTTTTTGTAGTTTAGGTCCAACCCATCATTGATTGCCTTCTTGATTTGAAGTTTTGCATCACTAAGTTGAACGTATCCTTTGAGCACTGCATCTACTAGCTCATACATTCCCTTGTGAAGTTCTTCCTGTTCTTTGTTGTATTTCATATCTTTTGTCTCCTTGTAGCTTCTTTGTCTGTTTTCACCAAACGCTCAAGCTTGTCTTTTTCTATCTGTTCATCCCAACCAGGTACTCTTGCATTCATGTAGTCATGAAAGTTGATTGCCTTATACTCCTCAGGAGGAAACCAAACTTTTGAGTACTCTTTTCGCTCTGCATTACCTGATACATCTTTGAAGACCTCAGCAATAAGGTTTGCCAGAGCGTCATTTCTTGGCTTTGAGATGCCAAACTGTTTGTAGTTGATGTCATAGCTATCCTCTGGCACTCCTAGATGAGCACAGAGGTCATTGTGGACTCTCACAACAACAGAAGGGGAGAAGTCATCTGGCATGTCTTTGAAGAGGTTGTGCTGAATTGCCTTAACCACATCTTGAGCCATAGAGCAATCTTGAATGTCCTGGTCTGCTAGGTATTTGCTTGCTTGTTTGGTGATTAGATCAACCACAGCCTCATTGTATTTCTGCTCAAAGCTTTCTTGCTTAATCACGCAGTAGAACACTGTATAGCGCTCAACAAAGCCATCTAAAATTTTCCCCTCTTCATTTACCACGCCCCCAAACAATTGAAGACCAGCTTCATGCCTTTCTTCATCTGTACGTGCATCTATCACTGCCTTAGCTTCTTGTTCATATCTCATAGATGAATTCCTTATAGTTTGATTTTCTTTGTTTCTTTAGTGCTCTTCCCTACACTAGCTTCCAACTGAAGCTTTTCTTTGAACTTTTCATAGACCTTTTGGAAACAGCTTGCAACTCGAACAGAAGCACTTTGCACCAGATAGACAGCCTCTCCATCGACCCATATCTCATCATAGATTTCAGTGAATATTGGAATTCTTGTCTGAGTTGCATCGTCCCACTCTTCATCAGTTTGAACTTTGTCCATCGTCACCTCAAGCTTCATACCTGATTTAGCAAACTCAGTTTTAAAAGTGGCAAGCAAGATAGGAAGCAAATCAGCCAAATCACCTTTTGATTTTAGGTAGTCTTCCACAGGGTCAGCAAAGTCTTCCCAAAATGCATCCTTATCCGCATCCTGAGTAAATACTTCATTGAAAGCATGGATGTCAGAAAATAGAGCTTTTAGGTACTGCTCAGCGGCATCAGCCAAGTCAGTGTTTAGTGAAACTTGTAGCTTATCTACTGCCTCAAGTTGTAGCTCTAGGGATTTCAATTCTGCGCTTGCTTTGGCAAATGCTGCCTTAGCCTTATCAATTTGCTTTCCTAGAGACTGAGTGGCATGTGGTGCATGCGATAGTTGCTCAGTGATGTCTCTACGTTTTTCTTTTAGTTCTTGAAGTGTCATGTGTTTTCCATGTAGTTATAGTTCTAACATATGGAAATTGCACATCATGTCAACATTGAAGACACAAAAAAAGCCCGCTAGGGGCTATATATTCAAATCTTGTTTATTGCTTTACTTGGTTTTGATGCACGAATATTTTCTTCTAGCATGAACTTACTGGCTATTCTAACAACCTCTTCATGCATACCTTTCTCATCAAAGAACTTCACTGCCTGCTTTTCAAGCTCATCCATTCTGCCCCCTGCGTTCATCAAAACATCAAGGCAAGCAGGCTCATTTCTACCGATGGCATGGCTCACAGCAGAGCAGCCTTCACGTCGAAGGTTCACATCATATCCAGCACCAATTAGGATGTTCAGAATCTCTAAGTTGCTCTGACTCTTCTCATCTGCATATCTGTCTATTGCTTTAATTAACGCACCACTACCCCACTGGAGCGAGCTATCAACAGCAGGTAGATGTTCAGTGAGGTCAACACCATCAAAAGGATTGAATTCTTCATCGTCCTTAGCAGCATTGTCCAATTGCTTAACTTCTGACTCCTTCTGAACAGCAGGTTGAGTTTGAGAGATAACATTGGCAAGGCGTTGCTTGTAGTTCTCGTCATCTTTGTCCCCATCCTTTTGAGTGGCACCAAAATCAATCATCGCTGAAACAAACTCAGGCTGTACAAAATTTTGACCAAAGCAACGCCTTGCCTTGATGACTTCTGCCAAAGAGTCCTCATCTAGCTTGGCTCCCATAGCAACCAAGTTTCGTAGTATTGCAGGGTTTGTTTGTTCAGCTTGACCTAGTTCACGAAATAGGTCATTTGGACGGCGCAAGTCTAGTATTCCATCCTCTTCCATTTGCTCCAATTGCTCTATGGTGATAACACGTCCTGCCTTATATGAGTTAGTCACAATGATGAATGTCCAGTTAAGATTCACATCATCATCAAAATTCTTTGCTATGGTCAGCGCTTCCTCTAATCTTCCATCACGGCTAATATTTTTCACCTTACTGCCTACCATTTCAGTAAGCTCAGTGGAGAAAAACACTTGTGATTCGTATTCCTCTTGTGGTGTAGGGTCGTAATTTATTCCCATAATAGTCTCCTCATATTTTTTGTTTTCTTGTTGTTTGTTCACTGCTTGGTTGCACTACTGCTGCTTCTAACTGCTCTCTTTCTCTTTTGATGACATGTTCATCAACAATCTTAAAGCATGCCCTTTTATAAGGTGAGTCATCACTGAATGCCTGCCAAAGTGTTCTGCCACGCCTATCCTTTGAGTTCTCATTGGCGCCATGCTCTAGAAGTATTTCCAAAATGTCTCTTTGATTGTGGATGAATGCCATATGGATGGGAGGCAAGCCTCTTTTTCCAGTGAGGTTCACATCAGCACCAGCCTCAATCAGTATTTTGGCAATGTGAATGGATCTACCACGTATTGCCACTAAAAGAGGAGTCAAGTCCTTGTTGTATGGGTCATCAATGTTATTGCTCACAGCATTCACGTCAGCCCCCTGGTCAATCAACTCTTGCACTGCCTCATCATCACTGATGTTGATTGCTTGGAAAAATTTATCTGTCAAAGTACTCATACCTTGACCTTTTTTGCTGTTTTGACTTCATCAGATAAGCCTAGGCGCTTCTCAAGCTCACGCTTTTCAGTGAAGGATTCAATGAGGTTGGCTAGTTTTTCATAATCTGGATGGTTGGATACTGCAAATGAAGCTTGAGCACACTCAAAGGCTGTTTTACCATCTTTATTCTTCAAACTGCTATCTGCACCACTTTCAAGCAACATTGCTACTTTTTCCATACCATAGTCATGATCATAAAGCGCCTTATGTAATGCAGTGTCACCATTGTTGTCTTGTCTATTAAGGTCTACTCCATGATCTATGAACACCTCCATTGCTTCAACTGAGCCATAAGACGTTGCTTGATGAAGATAGCTTGTGTTGTGAATGAATGTTGAGTTGATATCAGCCCCTTTTTCAAACATTTCAGATGCAAACTGTTCAAACTCACCTGGTCTAGTGTATCCACCACATTTGCACTCACTTATCTCACGGTACAAAGTCAGGTCCCAATGGTTTCTACCCTCATGGTCTTTGGTAAGTGGATCTGCCCCATTCTCCAAAAGCCATTTCACTGCTTTTTTTTGTCGCTTAGCGCCACATTGCTGTAGCAAGGTTCTCCCAAACTTACTAGGCATATTCACATCTGCTCCTGAGTCCACAGCAGCTTGAGCTTCATGGAAGTTGCTATTGACTAATGCATTGAGTAGTTTGTCTCTTAGTTGATTCTCATCCATCTTGAATTCTCCTTATGCTTTGAGGGATTTAGACAAATTTTGGCTTACTTGAGCTTTCTTTTCATCAGCCTCTTCAACCTTCTTTTTGAGCTTATCTAATGCTTCTTTGTTGACTTTTGGATGCCCTTCTTTGTGAGCAACATCAGCAACACTGGCACCTACGTTGGTTCTAATTGAGTAGTCTGCTCCAGCTTTAGCCAAGACTTCTTCACAAGCGTCAAAGTCTCCTTTGGTTCCTTGAGCAGCTAAGATATGTAGTGGTGTGTAGCCATTTTCATCTTGAGAATTGACATCTGCTCCAGCCGCAACCAATGCCTTCATCGCTTCAGGCTTTGTCATTCTTGCCATTACATGCATAAGGCTCTCACCATCAACCTGGTGTTCAATGTCAATACTTTCTAAATCAGAAACTGTTTTTCCATCAATCAAGGCTCTAGCAGTTCTGTAGAATTCATTTTCTAGCGCTCTTTCATATTGAGCTTCATACATAGCTGCTATGTTGTCAGGGGAGAGGTATTCATCAAGCAATCTATCAACGCGCTCATCCTCTTCCTTTTCGGAACGCTGATATTGCTCATACTTGTAGTTGTGCTCAAGACTTATTTCTTGAAATACAGCAGACACAAGAGAGGTAATTTGTTCTCTAGTGATGCCATCCATTGCAGGAATGTTGGCATGAAGAGGTTTGTTGAATAGTTCATTTGACTTCAATTCATTTGCAGCCTCTACAATACTTTTATCATCCATACTGAGTGAATCCACTTTTACAAGGTATTGTGGTAGACGTGTTTCAGCAGTGACAACTATCTCCTTTTCACGATTTGTGGCACACATTGTGAGAAATCCATATTTAATCTCAAAATCTGAATATCTCACAACACCTTTACTTGTCATTGCTGAGATTGAGCGACCTTCCATTTTTTCGTTGAAGTAGTCAAAATCTGTTGGCTCATAGTTAGCTTTCACTTCTTCATTTTTTTCACTTGCTTTTGCCAACATCTCAATGATTTGTTCCATTCTTGATTGTTCTTTTTCCATATAGTTTCTCCTAGATATATTTTTACCATATGGATTTTTCACATCATGTCAACAAGATTAGAGGTTTTGCATACAAACAGTAGAGTTGATGATGCTTGTAGACCCATCACTATATGAAGGTGTGATTGTCATGATTGGCATTGCTCCACTTCCACTGACAAAGCTATTGCAGTTGCCATATGAAAGAGCTACTGAGGAGCTTGTGGATAGTCCACTTTGAACCAATGTACCAGTTTGCCATTGGAGGGTTGACCAGCTTCCAGAGGCGTTAGAGCAAGCTGTAGGCAAGAGTTTGACCATTTGCCCACCAATGAAGGCAAAGCCCTGGCACATGGTTGTAGAGCTTGTAGGCTCCAACCATGACCACACAGCCGCATTACCTGAGGCAGAGCTACTGGATGAGCTTGTAGGGGTGTTTTGAGCCGTTCCTGAGAGCACTCCATTGGCATCCACACTTGCCCCTTGGATGAGCACGAGGTTGGCAGCGATCGAGGAGCTAGACCCATAGCCCGCCTGTAGTGCCTGGTTGTGGATAGCCATCAGAGCATCATTGACAGCAGCCCTGGCGCCTTCCCTCTGGTTCATGGACTTGGAGAAGTTGATGGTGCTGTTGTAGACCCCCATTAGGGTTGCGATGATGATTAGCCCCAAAGTCATGCCAATCATGAGGGAGACAAGGCTGAAACCTCGCTGATGCTTGATTCTGCCGGCAGAGCGATGTGCTAGGAGAGCTTTGGAGGGGTTATAGGTTGCCATTGACACTCTCCCCACGACTTGTGATGTTGTAGCTGTTGGAGCCTGTATAGCAGCTTGAAGCACCTCCTATCCAATCCCCACTACTGTTGATTGCTATGCAGTTCAGAGCACTGCCATCAAGATAGATACTGACTCCAGATGGAACCACCCCTGACCAAACTGGTGTTGAGCAGTTAGTGTCTCCCTGGCATACAGACAGTGTGTTGCTTGAAGCATTGAGCACAAGGCTTGCACTAGCCTTTGATGAGTCAGTAATGCCTAGAGGATTTCTGACAGCTAGGGACCTTGCCATCATGAAGCCCTGGTGGAGTTCACCATTAGCTGTAGTCAGATGAGCATTGGTAGTCCAGTAGGTGATAGAGCCAAGAGCACTGAGAGAGATGATGAGCACTACTGCCATGCTCACAAGCAACTCTATGAAGCTGAAGCCACGTTGTAGCTTTAACCCAATCACATTGGGATTGAATGCTCTTTGAGACTTCTTTTGGATGACCTTATTTTTGTTGTTATTATCCATACTCAATGCAACGCTTTTGCGAAGCCTCCTCAGATTTTTACCTTGTTCTTTTTCTCAACCTCAACCACCTTCTCTTGAATGTTCGCTTCAAGCAACTTCTTCTCTTCAAAGCTCCTGATAACATCTAACACCTCAAAACGCCCTGACTCCTCAGCTTCTTTGGTAGCAGCTTCTAGTGCAGTTAAGCCTTCACCATCTTTGATGCTAGTGTCTGCACCATGTTCAAGCAAAAATGCAACAAGCTCAGCGTCTTCCCTAAAGATAGCCTTTCTAAGGGCACAGTCTTTATCCATGTCTTGAACATCAATATTAGCTCCTGCACCAAGTAGTACCTTCATAGCATCTTTGACCATATCTGTATCAGCGCCAGAACAGACAAGGCTAATAAGTGATGTATTGTCATCATCGTCTATTGCATTCACGTCAGCACCATACTGGACAAGAGTTCTCACATTCTCAGCACCACCACAGGAACTTGCAAAGTGTAGAGAAGAAGCACCATAAATATTTACAGCATTGACATTTGCTCCATGCTCAAGCAGGAGGTCAACAAGTGGGCCACTAAAGAGAGACTGAGCGGCATAATGAAGTGGTGTATTGCCATGCTTATCTATTGCATTCACATCAGCCCCATCTCTAATAACTTTCTCAATGAAGTCTGCATGCTCAAAACCAACACTATCATCCATGTAAATCAGTAGCTCCACAAAGCTTTTTTCATCCAAGTCAAACTTCTTCCCGCCAAAATCATAGCCAGAGTCATACATCAACTCCATCATCTCAAGCCCTAGTTGTTCATCGTCATTCATCCTCACTCTACTAAGAAAGCCACTGAAATCATCAAAGCTATTGATGTCAGCACCATCCTCAAGAGCTTGTTTGACAGCCTCAAAGTTAAGAGTTTTCACAGCACTGCCAAGAAACATATTTGCTGCTTTCTTTTCCATTTCAGTTTTCATATGTGCCACACCTTTTTCTTGTTAGTTATTTGCATGCTTCTTTGGGGATGCTCCAAGTGGTTGCCTTGAGCTATCACCTGTTTTTGATGATTATTGGGAGCCATGTTTGAGGTAACATTAATAACAACTGCTCCCACATTGATTACAGTGAGTACAGCAAAGGCTAGAACAAGTTTTTTGTCAGTACTCATGCTTGTAATGCAACGCGTTTGCGAAGCCCTCATTATGAGTTTGAAGCTTGGCATGAAGATGGCAAGTACTTAGACTCAATAGTGCCAGGACCACAAGTCCAATTCAAAACTCCACTGCCATCATCTGAAACAACTATCTCAACGGTCTCAGCAAATATCTTGCTATTCGCCTGACCACCCATAGTAGCAGTGATAATGAATTGAGGTGAAGCACTGATTACTGGACCCATGCCCATAGTCTTGATGAAGCTGCCTGAATCACTACCATTGTAGGAAGTGCTAGATAAGCCAGTGCCACCACTGATATCAATAGTGGAAACGTACTTACCTACTGGAGCTTGCATGCCAAGAACACTTAAGGTTGCTGGAAATTCACCAGTGTTGGCATAGTATTCAGACACAGCAGTTTTGATACCACCCATCAATTCAAATGTCTCAGACACTTGAGCACGAATGGTGTAGTCTTGGTAAGCAGGAATAGCAACAGCCGCTAAGATGCCAACTATGGCTACAGTAATCATCAATTCAATGAGGGTGAAACCATTCTGAGCCTTTTTGAAGCTCTTGCCTGTCAGTAAGCCAAACTTCTTCTTGTAATTTTTCATATGTTCTCCACTTTTCTTGTTGTTATATTTCAAACATATGGATTTAGCACATCATGTCAACACAAAAGCATGTCTTCAGAGGGAAAAACTTGAGGCAATAAAAAAGGCCCCGCAGGACCTTGTGTGTCATCTGAGAGATTAGGCTTAGCTGTTTGACTGCACCCAAACCTTCACTGCTTGTTTGCATGCCTCATCAAACGCAAGCTGAGCTTCAGGAGGAAAGTCCCCTGTTGTGAAATCAAAGTTCTTTGCGACCTCTGCCCAAAATGCCATTTGAGCGGCTTCAACAACTTGATTCATTTCTTGCTTATCCATGATGTAGTCTTCTATGTGTTGATTGAGTGATTAAATGATAGCGCGACTATATATATGTGCAATTCGTTCTATCAAAGATGAATGCCCCAAGATTAGCATTCACTATTAGATGGAAGACTGTCAAATGAAAAAGGCTCCCACATGAGGAGCCTTCTTTATATCTAGCTGTTCTTCAGTACATCAGTACCACATGCCGATGTACCCACCATCAGCCGTTCCCCTCTCTACAATCACATACTTCAGTTGACTGCTAGCAGTGATGAAGCGGTAGACAGTCCACGTAACAGAGCCTTGCTGACTGTTGCCATAGGGTGTCCCACTCATAGCAGCTTGGAAGTTGGAGGCTGGAACAGTCACAGCACTCAAAGCTCCACTGTTGGCTGAGCCAGTATAGAGGTTGAATGTCGCATTGCCAGAAGCATCAAAGCTCAGTGTTTGGTTGTCAGTGTTGGAGGCTTCACAGTACTGATTGAAGTGAAATACTTGACCAGCAAGAGCCGAGAGTTCCCCCAAGTTGGTTACTTGTGTAGCACCACTGGAAATCAGAATGTCAGTTGCAGCTAGCCCATTACTGCTGGCGCTACCAGCAGGAGCCTTGGCACAAAGCTCATAGGCACCATCAAGGTTCAGTTCAGTGTTTGTCCCCAAGGGCAAGCTGTTGGAAGTGAATGGGTCAAAAATGGTAGGTGTACTAGCCCCCACCACACTTACAGGACTCAGGTTGGCTACCGCTGTATTGTTGATTTTGACAGTGGCAGAACTACTTGCAGTGCCATAGGTGATGGCTCCAGTCCAGCCAGCCTGAGAGAAGGTTTGGGCATTGGTGGTGGAAGGCATGTTGTCTACCACACTGGCACCAGCCCAAGGAGCATCAGAGATGCTTGAGCTTGCATGAATGTCGTTGTAGGCAATGGTATAGGGTTGTGAGCCATTGCCTTGATTGCTAGCAGTACTGCCACTGCTACCACTGTTTCCCCCACCTCCTCCACCACAAGCACTGAGAGTGGAGACAAGAATTGCCAGGACAACACACAAGAGCTTCTTATTCTTGATCATTGCAGTAACCCCAAAGAGTTTAGGAATTCACTTCTTTTACAACGCAATGATTGCAACGCGCTCTGGAAACAGTGTCAACGGCTCATGTTGGAGAAAAACCGCGCATTCTCAGGTATTTTTAGGCACAGGCTTGCCACTAGATAGAAGGAGGATGGGAGCATTGAAGTCCTCTTAAAAGAGTCTAATGAACACTCCTACTCAGAGAAGTTTGAGCATCAGAATGCCTTTGCTTTTGCATACAACCAGCACTAGGCAACTCAAGCATCTTGCAATGAAGGCTCCAACTAAGGAGCCTTTTTTATGCCCTAAGAATTGATGTCCAAAGGAGCATCCTTCTCCTTGGGTTTCAAGTTCCCTACTTCCACCTGGTCTAATTTGCAGATGAAGAGGTCTTTTGCCTGAACACTGCAATGCCCATCAGCTAGAAGTTGGATGAAGATATTGCTCTTCTTTGATTCATATTCAAGTTTGTTCCCTGATGGCTCATATAATACAACCCTATCAGTCTTGAATGCCTCAGTTGAGTTGTATTCAAACCCATCAGAATGAGATTCACACCCACACATGAATCTAAGCTTTGGAGGCTCTTTTACTTCAACTGGAGCAACTGGAGGCTTTTTTTTCTTGGCGGGAGCTTTCACTATTGAATATTCACTAGCTGTAAAGTCAGGTAGTCCCATGTCAATCATTGACTTCAGATTGGTAAGCTCAGTTGAGACCTCCCCCCTTGTCTCACCTGGCGCAAACAATTTGCCAACTTCTACCTGCTCTGGCATGCAGACATACTTCTGTCCAACATGCACCACACAGTGACCACTTTCCAATAGTTCAACCTTGATGCTCTTCTTTGAAGCCTCAACAACATATCTCTCATCTGAGTTATGCATTGGTAAAGACACCTTATCAAATCTCATGAAAGCAACCACACTCTCTGTATGTGTGTTGCAAGAGCTACACCCGCAAGCATAGACATGGCAACGACTCTTTCCATTCTCATCAAACAACCAAACTTGCCTTAGACGTGGCTTCCTTGGTTTTGCTGGTTCTACTGGTGTTGCTACCTTCTCTACAACCTCTACAACAGGCTTAGCCACAGCAATCAGACCATCAGAAGAAGATAAGACACCCTCATCAAGCAAGCTTTTGAGATTTCTCAAAGGAATCTCACGCTTATCCCTATCAACATACCTACCTAGACTATCTACAACCACTTGTAGACCCACCTCAACCTGTTCAAGAAGGCAGACATAGGTGTCAGTTGCATGGACTATGCAATGCCCACTCTCACAAAGCTCGACTGATAGACCACGTTTTCCAGTTAGCACCAATTTCTCATCTGAATTAATTTGTGGTACAGAGACCTGGTAGAAACGCCATGAAGCAATAACCTTATCGAACATGTTGAATGTGCATGCTTCACAGTTACAGATGGGATAGCAGCTTTTTCCATTAGAACGCTTCACCCTCTTTCTCTTGAAGCCAAGGAAAGAATGCAACTCTGACCTAGTGAGAGGCTTTTTGCGAACAGGAGGAGTAGCTATCACTATTGGATTTTTAGCCGCTTTTCCTGCTTCTTTTTCTTTCTTGTACTGTTCTAGCTCAGCAGCAGCCATTGGGTTGACTGGATACTTTTCAGACTGGACCACACCAAAGTAAGCCAGTACCTGCTCTCTGTTATAGAAAGCAGTGTTTTTGAAGTCTACACCAGTGTGATGGAATGTTTGGGGGAAGAAATACTTGACTAGTATTTGATGAGGTATGTTGACCATCCACTTAGGCACGATACCTTTTTTGAGATCTTCAAGACCTCGATTGCTCATGAGTTTTTTATAGTTATAGCCTGCCATGTTTGTCTCCAGTTCTTATTGTTATGGGCTTACAACCTATCAAGGTGAAGCCATACAACAAATATAAGAAATAGAAGTCAAAAGTCAATAGCAGAGGAGAAATAAAAAGACCATTATTGGTCTTAGTTCATCTTCTTATGTGAGTGGCTTACCGCCAGGAAGAATAGAGACACTTTTCTTTGAAGCAGTCTTCTTGATGACAGGGCTTATCATGTCAGACTCAAATACCTCTTGGTTTCTCTTGCTTGGTCTAACTTGAATTGGCACAACTCTGAACTTCACATGCTCAACTCCAATCACAGCCCTTTCCTTAATCTCTTCATAACTGATAACGACACCTTCTTTCTTAAGAACCTCAAGGGACTTGCGTAGGGCAGATTTGAAATGAGTTGCATCTGTTTGGGTTCCACAGTAGCCCATCAAGGTTTTAACAGTGTGTATTTGAACAATAGATTGTGAGGAATAGAAGTTATAGAGCCATTTTGTGAGATTTGTGTCAAGCTTTCTACGAACTGTATAGTCTTGGTAGCTTCTGAAGTCAAAGGATAGAAGGTCCATCATGTTTCTATCAAAGCAAAAGCATAACTTGTTCTCGCGCATGCTCATGCCAACAGAGCAAAGATGTCCCCAATACTTGTAGCTACCATTTCCAAAGTTTAGGTCAAATGTGCAGTGAGACAGTCTGTAAAGGGATGCATTTAAGATTTGACGATTACCACCAGTATCTGTCTTTTTTAGATGAGCAAGAAGTCTGGAAAGAGAAATATAAAAACTATCTGGCTTGCCTTCAGTGTAGTAGAGGTTCGCAATCACTTGAAACACATCAAAATCATCCATTCCTAGCCTTGCACCTCGATATGCAACAGAAAAATTCTTATCCATGCACACTATCTCATGACTTGTCTCATTCAATTCTTTTCTGAACTGCTCAACATCTGAGCCTTCCTGGTACTTAGGTCTATATAGCTCTGCATTGATGGAGAATAATCCACATCTCACCAAGAAACTTGAGATGTACCTGACATCAGCTAGAGAACTCACTGAATCCTTAGGCTCAATATTTGAAGGAGGTTGAGCTTCATCCAATACAAACACATCTTTCTTAGTTGGAAGAGGTTTAGGTACTACCACCTCATTTTTACTTTTTCTAGTAACAAACTTCATATTGACTTCCTTCTATTGTTATCATGAAAATAAGATAACAAACAGAAATGAAAAGTCAATAGTCAAAGCGCAGATATTTTGCCGTCGGATCACAGATATTTCTTCGTCAAACCACAGATGTTTTTCCGTCGTGTCACAGATGTTTGACCGTCGAACCACGGATGTTTTTCTTTCAAAATCCTTTACCAGATTGGTTCTCCAGAGGCTAAAGAAGTATGTAAAGAATAAGAAAGAAGAGTGGAACGCTTCGCTAGAGGTTTGTTTGTGTCTTTGGACACACCAACCTCTTCCACTTGAAAACTAAAACCTTTGTCGCAAATATTGAAAAACATGCGACCTAGAAGAGAGGAAAAGTCTTTCTTTGAATCTATCCTTGAGAACCTACGGTTCCCAAACCCTCCTCCTCCCTTGAAGGGGATGCTCGTTTCACTCGCTGCGCTCAAAACTCAGAAGCCCTCTAGCAGCCAACACCAACTACCACTCTTGGTACATATTTGCTACACCAAACTCCCATACTTCCCGACTGAAACCAGCCTCAAAGCCTTGTCACATACATTCAGTTCAGTTTCATGCTTGCAGATCACCAAGCACAATAGTCTGAGCACCTACGTTTATCGTCAAACCACAGATATTTTCCTGTCGTATCACAGATGTTTTTTCCTTGAAACCCTCATCAACACTGATTTCAGTACTTCAGCTTTGGAACATATCTGCTACACCGAACTACCATATTTCCAGACTGAAATCTTCTCCTCTTGGTTGCCAGAGCAACGCGCAACAAACCACCCTTCAAGGGATGAGCCATGCGGCGCTTGAGCTTCTTGCTATTTTTGGATTTACTAAAAGAATCCATGCATGCCCACATAGATTTGTGCAAGATGATAAAAGAGGACAAGCTAGAGTACTTCAACATCTCTAGCATCAAAGCAAATCCAGCAGCAGAGACACCGAAAAAGATAAAGCTCTGAGTAGAGCCATCCAACAATCAACCCCATCTCTTTTTCATGATGGGGATTTTTTTGCTCAAAAATATTTGAGTGGCCTATTGTGTTTGAATATTGACTTTTCAATTTCAATTGTTATATTAGTATTAACAATAACAACAAGAGGCACCATATGAAGCTAACAATTGACAAGCCATTTGCAGTAGAAGTTGAGAAATATCAGTATGTGATTTTCACTACAGATGAAATCAACGTCAGCTTTCAGAAGTTCATTGAAAACCTTAAGGACACTAAGAACCCTGAAAGTCATGTGATCTACTACACACGTGACTTGCTTAGCAGAACAATGGTTCACTACTCAGAAAAAACAGAGCAAGCAGTTGGCTACTATTATGACCGCTGGCAATCAGACATCTACTGTCACTTAGTTGAAGCTTCCAAACTAAAAGAAAGATACGATAGACAGTTTCAGTTTGGCAAACCCATAGATGATTGTGTCTTCAAAAAGATGGAAGAGATGTACTACGAGGAACAAGCCAAGAAACTTGAGGGAGTGATAGCAGAGCCAACCAACACTACAAACAGGATAAAGATATGAACAGAAACAAAGCATCATTCATCCCCTACTTCCTATCATTTAAGATGGACAAAAAAGGAAACATCAGCATTGACCCATGTGAAGTGCATGATGACCCTGAGTTTCAAGAGCTACTTAGGAAGGCAAGAGAGCATGTCTATGGTAAGCCTACAGAGAGCCAGAAAAAGATTTGATTTAGGCCGTTGACATGGCGTACCCAATTCTTATATTAGGGGTATAACAATAATAGGAGACCCCTCATGAAGTCATTCAAATTTGTAGCAATCACATTAGCATTGCTTTGTGCCTCTCAAATGGCATCAGCACGTTCTATCTACGCTGGCATTTGCAAGCCCACAGAAGGCTTATGGGTGATGCACACCAATGATGACCAGGTTGTATCTGAATGTGCCTTACTAGGAAAGGTTCCAGCACATATCACAGCTTATCAAAATGGTGGACCTGCTCTCTATGATAGAAACAACAACTTCATTGGCTACTACAATCCAAGTATCAATTGAGAACATCAGCAGTCAAACATAAGACCTCATCAGAGGTCTTTTTTATTGTCAAAAAATATTTGAGTGGCCTATTGTGCTAGGCTATTGACTTTTGTTTTTTATTTGTTATATTAGTATTAACAATAACAACAATAGGAATGAAAACTATGGTCGATTCTAGAAAACATGTAATGAGTTGGATAGCCCAACAAGCCACTGACCCAATCGAGGTAGATATAAAGTGTGGCAGTACCATCAAGCATGAAGGATTTTTTAAGAAGGGCAAACGCAGTGATGTACGCCAAACCTGCCCTTACTTCTTTGGCACCTTAGACACTGCCAACTACACCATCAAACAGTTGATGGCAATTGTTGGAGCAGTAGGACACCAAACTTCCTTTGAGTACCAGCTAAAAAAATTCAACATTCCCTACAAGCCAGTTAAGTTAGGCAGACCAAAAGTACAAAAGCCTATCCCAACTGAAATCACTGAAGAAGTTGTACTACCCACTCCTATTGAGCAACCAGCAAAGCTAAAACGCCATCGTAGAAGCAAGGTATATGACTTTGGCGGCGTTGACACTTCCAAACACACTGTAGCTGAACTCATGAAGATGGTTGGCTACACCAAAACTAGAACCTCTTTCTATTACTGGCTCATCAGAAACAATATCCCCTTCAGACTAGTCAAGGGTCACGCAGCAGACACCAATGCAATGCCATTTGACTTCACTGGTATTGATACTTCTGTTCATACTGCATCTGAGCTTATGGCTATAGTCAAGACCGAACCATCCAGAAAGGCACCAGTTGAGCAGTTACTACTAGAAGCACCAGCACCTCAGTTGACCCAAGAAGAGCCTGCTACAGCCTCCTCTATCACGGCTTACCCAATAGCTGAAGCAGAAGACACCACCAACCAGGTAGACACCTACCCAACCAAGGGCAAGCATCTTTTTGTGGACAACCAAGGTAAGCAGTATGACTTTGATCAGTCTAAAACCATTGATGACAACCTTAGGGAAATCCTCACTGCCAATCCATATGTGGAGCTTTCTGTCTTTGAACACTTGCGGACAGCCAAGGCAACAGTGAGCATCACTATCAAGTGCTACCTAGGCAATGAAACTGCAAATGAAGAACAAATTTGATGACCAACCTCAGCTTTGCTGAGTTAGGCTTCCCCCTCCTCCTGCCCTTCCTCTATCAACAGCCTCCACTACCCTGGTTGCCAAAGTAAGAGGCAACAAACCTTCCTTCAAGTGATGACGAACCTCAACGAGGTGAGTCAACAGCCATGCGGCGCTTGAGCTTCTAGCTATCCCATTGAAATACTAATCCCCCCATACATTCAAACAAATAATTGCTGATTTCAAATCTCATACTATTGACTTTTGCTTTTTATTTGGTATATTCTATGGGAACAAGAAGAATAGGAGAAGAATATGCAGTTTATAGACTACATGAACACACATTATCAGGAGTTGATTAACCTAGGCTACAGCATAGACATCACACTAGACCATTCAAAGAAGAAAGGGATTCCATCAAAGGTACACTTCTACTTGAAGAATCAGTTTGGCAGAAAGCTAAAAGACCCCTATGCCTATCTAAATCGCTACAACATCAAAACCAAGCATCTCATAGCGGCTCTCCCAGGTACACCAGAAGATGGAGTGATAGCTTCCCTCCTCCAACAAGTGCTCAAAAGACATCTGCACTTCTACACAGCCTCAGTTGCTACAGACAATCCTCAGCTACAGTCCCTCCAGAGTCACAAGGTCTTCCTTGAAGTCTACAAGGCAAATAGTCCTGAAAATGGTGAACATAGCTACAGGCTTTACCTAGTGGATGAGAATCAAAAGCGTATTCTCAATAGCAATGCCACCACCATCTTCACTCACACCAAGAAGCTCACTGTTGAAGAGTTTCAAAAAATTGAGTATGGCAGTGCATTAGATAAGGCAATGACTAGGCTACTTGATATCTATGAGTCACACCAGTTTGATTTGGATGAGTGGTCAGAGTATGAGAGCACCAGTAGCAAATCTAACATCATCAACAAAAAACGCATCAAGGTATAACCACAATGACATTACAACAACAATAAAGGAGCCACACACCATGAGTATGCCAATTTCAGAAAATTCAGTTTCACCCTTCATCACTACCTACAAGCAGTTGATTGACTTCTTCCTCCCTACTCCTGATTCACTTGAGAACAAGGAAGCCAAGCTTTTTTCTATGGACATGTTTGAGTTGTTTGATAAAGAGTTGGTAGAAAGAACTCACAAACTCAACAAAGCAGCATTCAAGGAACAAAGAGAGGAAATCTCTAGAATTCTTGATGAGAAGGTGCGCTACAGCAAACTCAAGGAGCTTAAAGCATTTGAGAAAGAAGTTCAGAAGTACATTGACCTAGAGCATCAAAACATCCATGAGATTGCTGTAGTACCAGTCAAAAAAGAGGTAGCTCAACAGTTTCTCTACAACTCAAGACGCAAGGCAGTAATAGACAACCCTCAGATTGACCCAATTGTTGACTTAACTGAATTCATTTTGATGGTAGACAAAGTTGGAGTCATTCGCCAAGGCAAGCACTTCCTTTTAGGCTACACCTTGTATCCTGAGGATGTATTGGTTGAAGCTGAGAAGAACATTGAGAGCAAGTACTATGAGTTGCACAAGCTTCTAGTGATTGAGAACAAGTATGTCACACCAACAGAAAAGTTCAGAGACTTGCCTGAGAGCTATTGACTTCACATTTTTATTTGGTATAAATTAGGAACGATGCAGGAGAACAGTCTGAGTTGCTTAGATTGTAGAGAGAATAAACATCGGAGAAACGAAAATGACTAACACTGAGATTGAACAACAACATTTGAATGAACTCAAGAAGGCACTTGATGTGCTTTCCAGCAGCAATACACCAGCCACTTTTGTTGTTATTGCTGAAGTATTAGGGCTTACCAAGCAACGTGCAACCTACAAGTTTGGGAAGTTCAAAGACCTCATTGACAAGCAAAATGATGAGGTTAAGGGGAAGATTTTTGAGCAGCGCATCAAAGCTGTCTACCCTACTGGTATTCCTAAGCAAATCTTCATGAAGGAATTCATGGCTAAGATTGACTTGCCTTTCATCAATGCAAGTTCCAGCTTTATGAAGGACTACCTCAAAGAGCACTACAACTACACTTTTGACAGGATGATTCCTGCCAAGAAAGATTCCAACACCCAACTCTTGGAACAAATCAAGAAGTTGGACACTGCTAACCTTACCCCTGTCCAGATTAAAGATGCTGTTGATGCTAGCCACATGAGCTATGCAGCCTTCAGATCTGTTCTTATCTACAATGACATCCCTTACCTTAAGAGAGAGTCAATGGTGGAGTACTGGAAAAAAAGGAAAGGTGAAGAATAACTACATGCCCATCTAAGGAGACAATATGGCAAAACAACAATTACAGAGCCACCTCAGAGCACTAAAGCTCCCAACCATCTATGCCACTCAGTACACAGAGGTAAATGCTGAAGCTGAGTGCTACCACTGTCAGCACGAGCAGGACATCTCTTTGGTCTACTTGCCCAAGGCTTATGTCCTCGATGCTGGACTTCACTCACCTGAAGCCATAGAGCAGTTCAGGAAAGACCATCCAGAGCAGGTTGATGAGGTCTCAGAGAGCATCAGCCGCTACTACCAGGACATGCTTGCTCCAGACGGTCTACAGGCTCCTAGGAGCTTCTACTTCCTCTCTCCAGTACCCATCCTCCCTATTGGCATCAAGAACACTGATGCAGCGCTCCTGAAAAAGCTCACCTCATGGGGTTATGACTACACAACAGGTATGGACTCAGTTCAGACAGAGTATGAAGCACAAGGTGAGTACATCACCTACTTTTGCAAGCACTGCCAGAACCCTCTTGATATAGAAACCCTACTCTCTACAACTGAGTTAGGACAAAGCATCAAGAGAATAAAAAGTGTTCACACACCAGTTTCCTTGAATGCTGATTTGATACCCAACATCTTCTTCCAATATTTACACAATGAGTAGTAAATATATGTTGAAATTCTCTTGACTTTGTAATTCTGTTCGGTATATTTGAATTATAACAATTACAAGAAGAAGGAGTTATACCATGAACGCATTTCAAAAGATTGAGCAAATCAAACAAAAAGGCTTCGACATCAAAGTTCACCGCTTTGGTAACTATCCAAATCAACACAAAGTTGAAGTCTTCCATTCTGCATTCTTAAGTGAGAAATTAGAGCAAGCTCCAGTTTTATCACTTTCTGTAGGAAAACATGATGCATTGCCTCTTGACCATATCTTAGCTGAAGTTAGCAAGTATGCTCCTGAGCCAACTCGCAATGACATCTCTACCCCTGAGCAAGACTTAGAGTTTGAACAAGTTCATTCTCAGGTAGCAGCAAGATTCAAACGTTAATCAAATTCATTTCATTTACACAATAGGAGACAAATAGAATGTTAGTTCTTAACAACAAATCACAGTACAAACCAGCAGACTTCAGATCAGCAAACTTATTCTTAAGCTTAAAAGGTGGAGTGGGAAAAACGGCAGAAGCCTTGCTTGTTGCCGCATCCCATCGCATCAACCTTAAACGCAAGCTAATGACTGATGCACAGTTAGAAAATGGCGGAAAGGTTCCACCTGGTGTTGAAGCTACCATTGATATTGAAGTAGCAAACAAAATCAAAAACACTGGCTACATTGATTGCGACAAAAACTTATCTGACTTCTACAATGCATTTGCATTGAAAGACAAAGATGGTTCAGTCTTACCAGAATCAAAACAGCCAAGCAACATCATCAAGATTGACACTTCTTCAGCATCACAACGTAAAGCATTCGTTGATGTAGCTTATGAGGACTTCATGGTTCTCTTCTACAACATCAAAGCTGATGACACAGCATCAATCAAAGCATTAACTGACCCCAAAGACATTGCAGAGATGATTTCTGAGGCTGGATACAATGCAGTGAACCTTTGGATGCCAATCTCTAGTGATAGAGAAACATTGGACAGTGTGAATGTGTTCTATGAAATGTTTGGCAATACAGTGAACTACATTGCTTCATACAATCGACACTACATGAAAGCTGATGACCCATACTCAATGGAAGCAGTGTTCAAAGGCAAACACAAAATCCCTGACTATAAGAGTCCATACAATGAACTCCAGTCACAAGGACTTCTCAAAGAGATTGTTATCCCTGACTTAACACATGAGCTTTACAAAGACTTGAGACAAGCAAGACTTAACATGAGTGAAGTCACCAAGGAAAACATGGGCCCATTCAATGCAGGTGCTATCTCTCGTGTTGTCAATCGTTTTGCTGACCAAATCATAGACATCATCTAAGACCTACCCCTGAAACAAACCAAGCTCCTTTTTAGGAGCTTTTTTCATTGCAACGCCAAAACTGTCTACCCAAAAGAAGAAGCCCCTGAAACCATAGGAGCTTTAAGAACTTTTTGAGCCTTATACCACTGTCAGGACATCACAAGATAGATGGGTATTGACGCTGAACTTTGTTTCTGATGGAACGAAGAACATCCTTGGCAAACTCAGGAGCAGTAGCAACGGTAACTCCACTGGCTTTGATTTTCTGCCAGTCTCCATACAAGCTTGGAGAACTCACTTCCTTGTCATAGATGTCAGGATAGTCATCTAAATCAACACCCAAACTGGCAAAGTACTCTTTGACCTCATCAGAGCCTGAAAATTTGACCTTCACAAAGCTCTCAGGTTGGCTTGCAGGAGTGCTGGTGATACCAACTGTAGGGCTAACGGTAGCAGGGCTTTGTAGAGGCTGTAATTTGGTTGGCACTGTCTTGCCAAGTGAGGCAGGAGCAACACCCATCTTAGCTTTGCCATTAGCTCTACTTTTTCTGATTTTTGCCATGTAGTCACCAAGAAGCTTCTCATTGGCATTGGTGAAGCCTTGCTTCTGCAACTTCTCTGCCAAATAGCGATACAAGGGAATCTTTCTTCTACTGCAATGCTCTTTGATTTCACCTTCTATCAAGTCAAACAGTAGCTCAATCTCTTTGTAGAGGTTGCGTTGCACATCACTACCAAATAGCTCTTCCTTCTCTTTCTCAATTTCTTGTCTTAGAAAATCTGCGGTATCCATATTTTCCTCCTTATTATTGTTATCTATATGGTCATACTTACAACATACAGATTTCACACGTAAAATCAAGCACTATTTTCGCAATCTATCACTAAGTTATACATAAACCATACGGAAAGGATAAGCATATGGTGAGAATAGGATTAGTAGTACATGCTGATGGCATGGTGAAAGTGTACGCATTGCATGCGTAGGTATACGTATTCCTTACGGAAAGAAGAAGGTGTTTTGCAGATTTCTTGTCGAAATCTAAGGACAGGCACTGGGACACATTAAAATGTATGGACTAGAAAAACTAACCTAAACCCTTCCCCCACAATCCTTCCAACCACTTCAAATACAACAATCGACATATGATGTTTGACTTTCAGGAAAAATCCGATATAAAAATCAATGAAAACAAGAAAAATTCACAAATATACTATTGACTTTTCAATTTCAATTGTTATATTAGTAGTAACAATAAGAACAAATGGAGATTCACATGAAAGAACTATTAGAACAAATCAAATCACTCATTGGCATCAAACCTGCCAACTCTCAAGAAGACATGCCTGAGGATGAATTCAATCAACTCTTAGCAGAGTCATATGCCAATCTTCACGCAATGAACAATTCCAACATCATCACTCTTGAAGCAATGGAAGATGTTCAAGACCTCATGAATATGATTGAAGACCATGAGCAGCAAATGCGTGACATTGAAGGCACTCCAGATACCTTCAGAACAGTTTTTGAGTCAGAGGTGAAGTAATCATGGACCATAAAACCATCATCATCCCAATGGACAACGCTGAAATCAAAGCATTCAAACGTACTTGTGAAAAACTTGAAACCAAAGTATCTCCATTCATTGAACAGTTCATGAAAGAGGAAATCAAGAAAGCAGGCAAGACAGTTTCAACCAAGATTACTTTCATGGAGCGCATCAAAGAGCTACTTGGAATGGATAACAACACTTCTACCCAAACTGGTTTGAAGGTCACTGTAGACAAGTTTGTTGCCAAGACTTTCATGGAACTTGCTGGCGAAGGCTTCATCTCCAAGATTGCCGATTTTTGCAAATGGGTCTCTGCTCAAATTGAGAAGTACAAAAGTCTCATTAGCAACCAGACTAAGAGTGCCAGAGGCGCATTAAAAGCAATCAAAGAGGCTCAAAATCTTGTAGGACAAAAGATGAAAGAAGATGAGATTCACAATCGTCACATTGCCAACATGTTTGGTGTGCCATATGAGTTAGCCAAATTCTAAATAGGGGTAGATATGAGAAAACGCAGAAACACAAGAGAAGTCAGAACACAGAAGGTTGAGCTTAAACCCTACTCCATCAATTGCAACATGAAACAAGTAGCACTTGTAAATCAGCGTATGGCAGAGATGGTTGCAGATGGTAAAGCCAAACTTGAAGCTGGAGTCATCAAGAAGACTCAAAAAATAACAGTGGCTGATGTATGGAAAGAAGGCTTGTTCTTAGGCAGTCAGTTGAACATGCGTCAACTTTCAGAAGATGTGAAAGACATCAAGCTCTCTCAATCTCAGCAAGTGGTTGTGAACCAATTGTTGACTGACTCAGATGTAGCCTTAGCCAGCAGATTGAAAAAGATTGAAGACAAACAAAACATATTACTAGAACAACAAGCACAGATATTGAACTTACTACACTTATTATCAGGAGCACAAAAATGAGAAAACAACCTACCTACAAAGAACGTGACACCATCATTGACATCAATAACCTCCAAGAGGATATCAACGAGGCTATCAAATTAGCCAAAGCTAGATTTGCCAAGGTCTACAACGATGCAGGGCAAGGTGCTGTCAAGAAGCACTTTCCTAACCCAAACGCAGCAAACTTTGCATTCTCAAGCGATTTGCCTTATGCAGCAGCAATAGCACATCAGAAAGCTTGCTCAGATGCAGAATTCCTTGCTATCACTGCCTACATCACTGCTACCAACTTCAAGCTCCAAGCTATGTTGGATGAGTTCATCGCAATGAAGAGAGAAGAGTTCTGCTCTTACCACCCTCTTCCAGCAGGTTGGATTCTTCAAATCAACACTGCCAACCTGAACCACACTTCTTGTGCAACTGAGTATCACATCATTGATGCTAAGGCTGAGAACATCAGCATCACTCTCTATCACAAGGTTAAAGCACCACTTGGTTCTGCTCAGTGCTTCACTGTCAGAGGCAAGAACATCAATGACCTTGATGAGATGTTTGAGCGCCTTGTTTTCAATAGCAAATTCTGGAAGGGAAGTTCCAGTGGCACTAAAGCCATGAGCAAAATCTATGACAGTGCCATCAGATGGTCTAACCACGCTGGAATGTAAGAGGTAAACACATGCTCACAAAATTCATTTGGACTGGCAATGGTGAATACCATGAAGCACAACTGCAATATCAAGCTAAACACATGGCTGAGGTAGGTAAGACTCCATCATGGGGACCTAAGTGGTATGGAGGTGTTGCACGAGCTTTTGGCTTTGAGAACAAACCCATCACAGTTGAAGACTGGCGTACAGCCTGGTATGGCTATGTGCCTGGTGGAGACAGAAAAGACCCAACCACCCTACTTCCTATGCGTAACACTGCTATCAAGCTCGATGAAAATGGAGACCCTACAGCAGAAGAGTTAGCCAAGATGAAGGACAAGGACAAAGCTAAGAATTTACGTGTCCAGCTTAGCTCAGTGTTCTGTAGTGGGGATAAGACTGTTCATGCTGCTTATGCTTGCTTGAGTCCCACGAAGCGTGAAATCTACCACAAGAAGGTAGACAAGCTTTGCCGCAAGATTGCCAGAGAAGTTGAGAAGAAGTGCCTCTACAAAAAAGGCGCCAATGGCAAGTACTCAAAAGTGGGAATGGGAATCCTCATTTCCTTCTTCCAACATATGGAAAACCGTGCTGGTGAGCCATTCCCTCACACACACATGGAGATTATGAACACATGTCTTGGACAGGATGAAGAGCTACGTGCTCTCATGAATGATGCCATTGTTGCGGCCCATGATGAGCTTGCAGCCATTTGGGATAAAGGCTATGTGGACATCTGGCATGACTTGGGGTTTGAAACCGAAGCCATCTACACCAAAACTGATGAGCTAAACGAGTTCCTTGATGATGCAGAAAAAGCCCACTTCTCATTCAAGATTAAGGGCATGCCTGATTCAGTCAAGACTCTCTACAAAGAAAGACAGGATGACATCAAAGATGCTGTCAAAGAAAATGGTCAAAACAACCATGTAGGTAAGCAAAATGCACAGCGTGATACACGTGATGCCAAGGCTGACCTCACACCACAAGAGCTACTAGATAAGTGGAAAACTGAGCTTGATGCGATTGGTGTCACTCAAGAGTATGTTGAGTCTTTAATGACCAACAAAAAAGTCATCAAGCACATTTCAGAACTTCAAAATGATGAAGAGCTTATGAGAGGCTTCATCAGAGAGCACAAAGCAGACTGGTTTGATGAAGGACAGTTCAAGGCATATGTATCTAAGCAGTGTGAGCTATACCTCTCTGAAGATGAAATCAGTCGTCGTGCTGAGAAGATTTTCAACGACAACTTCCTTGCTGGATTTAAGGACAAGGCTTTCTATGAGTACTACAAAGAGACTATCAACAGCCCTGACACACCACTAGAAGTGATTGAACAGCTTCAGGTCACTGTTGGACTCAACATGAAGTTCACCTTCAAGTACCTTCATGAAGAAAATCTGTTTGTGAAGAAGTACATTGAAGACAACGAGAATGACACCTCCTTTACTATGCCAGTGGAAGACATCCTTGCCTTCATCGGAGAGCAAGAGGAGACAAAATCCAAGCAGCTATCCAAACCTGGTAAGCCAGTAGACTTCAAATACAAGACTGACCAGAAAAATGCCATCAAGCACTGTCTTAACATGCCTGGCAGATTAAAGCTCGTTCAGGGCTTTGCAGGAACAGGCAAATCTACTGGTATTGAGTGTGTTGTGCAGGCTCTAGAAGCTCAGGGCATTGAAGTATGGGGTGGAGCACCAACAGCACAGGCTACCACTGGTTTAGCTGACGCCTTCCAGAATAAGAGCCGTGTTCTCAACACTGCCAAGCTCATTCATGATGCCAACAAGAAGAAGAACCCTATTCAGTTCAAGAAGGATAAAACCTGCATCATCATTGATGAATCAGGCATGTGTGACCATGATACTTGGTACAACCTCACCCGCATTGCTGAGAAAAATGGTGCTCAAATCATTGTAGTTGGTCAAGACTCTCAATTGCAGGCTGTTGGCGCACCTGGACTACACCACTACATTGTTGAGAATAAACCTCAGTATGTCACTGTATTAGACCAAATCACTAGACAGCGTGAAGATTGGGCAAAAGACATGGTGATGGACTTTGCTTGTGGCAGAAGCTTTGATGCCTTTGCCAAACTCTACGAGCATGGGGACATCATCATAACTGACACAGAAGAACAGAAGAATGCAAAGCTCAAAGAGGACTTTTTTGCCAACAAACATGCACTGAATGATAAGCTTGTGATGTCTAGCAAAAATGAGGACTGCATTGCGATTAGCAACCGCATTCGCAACCAACTCATTGAAGATGGAGCACTTGATGAAGGTAAGGAAATCACTCTGAGAAACGGTAGAGTTCAGAAGTTTTCCATTGGAGACAAAATCATCATCAAGAAAAACTCAATGGCAACTGATGAGTATGGCTATGACTCACGAGTAGATAACAGTGAACGTGCTGAAGTCATTGGATTTCAGAAGAACAAGAAAACTGGAGTCTTGCAGTTGAAAATCAAAACTGCTGAGCAGCCAGGTAAAAAAAGCAAGACTGTCACGCTCAATCCTGAGAGACACGAATTTGACCTTGCCTATGCTACTACTGTTCACAAAAACCAAGGCAACACCAAAGAAGACATTTTAGCGGCACCATCAGCTTCAATGTGGAACCTCCACCTAGCCTATGTGATGATGTCTCGCCACAAAGGGAATGCAAAGATGTATTTATCCAAGGAGATGCTAGATATCATTCTTGAGAAGTCAGACACCAGCATCCCTTCCACTGATAAACAGAAGTTTTGTGTGAGTAGTATTGCTACCAAAAATGGCATTGAAGTGACTCAGGAAGACCTTGAGAGCTTCAAATTCTGCCGTGAATTTTTGACTGTGCATCTGTACACTTTAGAAGACTATAAGCCTACCCTTCCTCCAGCACTTGAGGACTTCCTAAGCTTCATTGAAGCAGCAAGCAAAACCAACTTCAAGCAAACAACCCTAGACTATGAGTTGATTGACAATGATGTGTTTCAGACCTACAAAAACTTCAAAGCCACTTTTGATGAGAAGCGTGAGAGCTTTAGCGATAAGCCAATTGATGCATTTGCCAAGGCTAAGCAGAAGTTTGAAGAAGCTCAGGCTAAAGCTGAAGCTAAGAAGCAGGCCGAGACTGAAAAGCAAGAGCAAGAGGCTACCAAAAAACGTCCTAAGCGAGTTCCTAAACTCAAACCAAAGAGTGCTCAACAGGAGCTAGAACTGAGCTAAGTTGACATTTTGCTAAAATCCGCTTGACTGATAGGCATAACAAGAGGGTTGTGCCTATGATGCAAAAGAAAAAGAAGCACTTCAGAATATTTGACAAGTCAATTCAAGATAGCTCCACCATCACCTACACAGTAGACAGTGCCATCCTACTTGGCATAGCCATGTGGTTCTTTGGGTTCTTACTGCTCCCTCTACTCACCTGGTTTCCAAATAGCTACCTGCCACTACCACCAGATATCCTGATGAAGACAGTTCAGGATGACATTCAAAGAACTACTACCACTGTCCCACTGACACTGACCTATGCCTACCACATTGAGTATTGGATCATGCTGATACTCCACAAGTGGTCAGGAGGCTTGTTCTTCCCTATAGCAGCGAAGGACTACAGCACCTATCTCCAAGGTCTCATGCAGCAAGGCATTGCTCAGGAAATCACTTCCAGGTATGTCTTTGCCACTTATGGCTCATGGGTAGCTGGAGCACTTGGTGTCTACCTAGGCTTTGCCAAGATCGACCCTGATAGACAGGTGCGCGGCCGAAGACTTCTTGAAGGTGAAGAAGCCATTAGGGAGATGGCAACAGTCAGCAAGGCTCTAGAGATACCTAAAAAGGGCTTTGTGAGGCAGATGAGAGACAAGCTCACTGGCAAACACATCACTGAAGAGGAGCTACTGAAGGAGCTTGTGAGATTAGGCCCAGGTGTGCCTCTCTCAAGAGAGATTGTCACCAAGCACATCATGATTATGGGAGCGATTGGTGGAGGTAAGACTGTCATCATTCGCTACATCATCCTCCAAATCATCAAACTCAACCAGCGTGCTCTGATATCAGATATCAAGGGGGATATGGTCACAAGCTACCCATCGGCCCACATCCTCTCCCCCTTCATTGAAGACTCATTGGTTCTCAGTATTTCAAGACTGCTACGCAATAAGGAGCTTGCCAAAACCTTTGCAGACTACCTCATACCTGAGAGTAAAGACTCTCCCATGTGGGCCCAATCAGCTAGAGCCGTGTTTGTAGGGTTTGTGGTGTTTCTCAATGCTACCAGAGGCACACATTGGGGATACAAGGAGATTCTTCAGTGCTTCAAGATGGAGGATGACCAGCTTTTTGACATCATGAATGTCTACAACCCCCAAGCTTCAAAGTCAGTCAAGGAAGCCAATGTAACCACTACAGGAATCATGATTAACTTGCAGTCTTGTGTGGGCCCTCTTTATGACCTCTTTGAAGCATGGCATGACAAGACACCTAATTTTGACTTAGTGCAGTGGCTACGCAATGACAATAGCAGTAAGCGTCAAATTATTATGGTCGGAGATGGTCAGTATGAAACCACCAGTAGAGGCTTCTTCTCTGCCATCTTTGCTGTTATCAATGCCACCATCAAAAGCCCTAGATTTGGTGAATCCAAGACTAGAAAGCTTTGGTTCATCATGGATGAGTTCACACAGTATGGAAAGCTCAACATTGATGCACTCATTACCTTAGGACGTTCAAAAGGCATCCGAGTGATTCTAGGCTTTCAGGACAGAAGCCAGCTTGACGCCATCTACACACCAGAAATTGCCAAAACTTGGATTGCCAGTGTGGGCGTGAAAATCTTCGTGAAGACTAATGAAGGTGAAACAGCCAAGTGGATTTGTGACGATATGATAGGCAAGATTGAGATAGAGAGGTCAAATTGGTCTATTGCCATGCAAGACCAGGGAGGCATCTCCAAAACCTACATGTCATCCAACGTCAAAGACATCTCCCTTATACAGCCTGAGGAGCTTCAAGCACTTCTTGGCAATAAACCTGATAAAGGAGGTGTGGATGTCGGAGTCATTGGCATTGGTACAAACTTCAATGTCATCACTATCCCCTACCCACCAGAAGTCAAAGACCCACGTAAAATTGACTACGCAGATTGGATGGATAGGCGCCTACCAGCTTATGCAGGACTTGAGCCAATTGTGCTACCTACAAAAGCCCAAGCCATAGAACAAGCACCTGAGGCAGTACAGAATGGTGAGCAGCCTCCAGAGGGCTATGAGCAAGAGTACACACAGGAAGAGCTAGATGAGTACCCTCCAAGTGTTCAGGAGGTCTATGCCACAGTGGTACAGAAGATAGCCAAGAAGCCTGAAGGTGAAGAAGCAGAAGCTTCCCCAATGGAGGAGCTAGGAGCAGATATGTTGGTGTCTTCAAGCCACCTCTCACACCTGGTACTACCTACAATGGAAGTCATTACAGCACTAGGAAAGAAGCCACCTTCAGCCAAAATGACAACTGAAGTGAAGATGACCTCTAGTGCTAAGTGATTAGATTTTGTTCTTGCGTTTAGGTTTGTTCTCAACCTGAAGAATGCTTGCATCAAAATGCTCTCTTTCAAGCTTGATTTCATGTAGCCCAATTTCCTCAAGTGTGCCCTGACGGTTATTTTCAATAGCTATGTCTTTTGCTGTCAGCCCATCACTATTCTTGATACTGATATCAGCACCTTTTTCCATTAGAACCTTTGCCACATCACGCTTACCAGTCATTGCAGCCATGTGAAGCGCAGTCCAACCATCTACATCTTGAAAATTGACATTGGCTCCTGCATCCAAAAGAACACTCGCTATCTCCCCTGCATTCTCTGAATACTCACGAACTGCAATCATATGCAGCGCAGTCCTATTTATGGGCACACCATCTTCAATGTCCATAATAAGTGAATTTACATCTGCACCAGCCTCAATCAACGATTTGATGACATTTATGTTAGGTTTCTCAATAGGTGTGTCATTGATGTTAAAGCAATTTAAGAAAAGAGTTCTCCCATCTTTGCCATACTCATTGACTGAGAGACCAGTTTCAAAATTGGCTGAGGCATAGTCAAGTTCCCCACGCAACACTTGAAGTTTAGCCTGCTCTTTTTCATCAGGGACAATCAAGTCCCTAATGCTATACAACCTCTCCAATTCTTCATTCACCTCCCAATGGCTTGTGCAATGTGCCTCAATCCCCTCTTTATCAAGAGCAAGAAGCTCTTTCAATGCCTGAATTTTTCCATCCAAATCATCAGGCACACTTCTTATAGAACCATAATCCCAAACTTTATCAACATAGACTGCATTGATATCAATGCCAAAATCCATGATGACCTTAACTTGAGAAGCATTAAGTTGAGATGGAAGATTACTCACATGCAAACCTTCTAAGCTCTGCTTCATACTATACAAAAAGCCTTCTTTTGCTTGGAGGGCTTTAGCCTCAGCAACAGCATCCCATTGCTTTGATAGAGCCTCTTTGGTTGCTACCAATAACTCCTTAGTCACATGATGCTCAAGACACACATCACCCTCATCATGAATCAGTTCCGAGGCAACCTCAAATAGCAGTTCAGGTGTTTGCTTGATTCGTGAAGAAAAATTTGAGAGAAAATCCAAACCCTGGTCACGCTCAACTCTGACTGGATTCCCTGATGCAACACTCATCATAAACTCTTGAAATTTTGCTTCATTCTGTTCAGCATTTATCACATCAATAAACCACTTGTCTTTGAGAAGAGTCCTCCCCTCATCAAAGGCATCCATCACTGCAAGCATATGACCAAAACTTTTTCTCTCCATAAAGACATGGTTTTTCATCTTGCTAACCAAGGCACGTTTATCAACTTCCTCCTTGGTACTCTCAATAGACCTCTTCAGTACATCTGTAACAGAAGTGCCAGAAGAATATGACTTTGATGAGGCGTAGTCCATATACTCCACTGCAAAATTTTGAATACCATTTGCAAATTTATTTGCCATGTACCTGAACACACGTGGCTCGTTCATCATAGCCATTTTATTGCCAAGATCAGCAATAAATACCTTTCTGGTGTCAGCTAAGGAGCGCTCTTCTGAGCTAGGCACCAGCCCGCGTTGATAGACAGCATAGATTTCACCAATCAAAGCAACTTTGTTCTTGATATCTGCATCATCAGTTGACTGATTAATACTATCCATCATCATTTGTCCATACCTGCAACACTGATGTGATATGTTCCGACGATTACTGCCCTTGCCTCCAACAATTTTCACCATATTCTCTCTGATAAATTTCATTCCCTCATCAACTGAAGCATCACCTATTCTATCCAACAGAGCAGAACAACTCCAACCACATCCAGGATAAACTGACTCAATAAAATCAACTAGCTCAGCATCCAATTTTGCATCCTTCAAGATTTCAGCTACAAACCACTCTTCCTCATAGTACTGACCATTGTGCTTAATACAAACGTCAAGCTCCTTAAGCCCAAATGCATAGACAAGCATCGTTTTATCTTTGGTAGCTATTGAATGGCATATCATCCTGTCAAGAAGCCCCTCAAGTTCTAAATCCCAAGCAGCACTGTAGTCAGCAAATCCCTCTGCTACTCTATTTGCAATTTCATCCGCTTGTTCAAGGTTGTGGAAGTCATCCAATATTTTTGCCACTCTTTGATAAGCCTCTTCATCTGACTGTAGCCAATCAGTGTCCTTCTTGTATTTGTATTCTTCTGACATAGTTGCCCCTTGTTGTTGTGTACTTATATTTTGACTATATAAATTTTTCACATAAATGCAATACACCTATTGCAATGTCGTGTGATTTTTGATATGCCTAATATAAGAACTAGGAGAAACTATATGGAACAAGATGATGAAATGACAATGGAACAGTTAGCCATTGAACAAGAGAAAATCTTAAAAGCTCAGCAACACAGAGCAATGCTTGCTAAGAAAGTCACTGAAAGAGCAGCACAAGATAACCCTGAAGAACATGAAAGACAGCTTGCCAAGCTTCGCATCATCAAGACTAAAGCAATAGATGCAATGGAGCCTGACACTCTCTATGACCAGCTTCTTTCTCGTGGAGATATCAGAGACTTCTATGACAACACTAAGGCCGAAGACTTTGTGATACCAAACTTCCAAAGAGCTAGCTTTGAAGCTGGAACATCAAGCCAGTACAGAGACTATCTACTACAGAAGTGGGGGAAAGATAGCATTAAGGATGTCACAGCAGACATCCACTTAGCAAAGTTGACTGACATAACTGATAGATGCCAGTGGGCAATGGAAGACAAGCACAAAGGACAAGTAGCACTTGATATTGCAGAGGCACGCCAAAGCAATCCTGTTGAAGCACACTACCTTCAAAGCAAGGTCAATCTTGAGAAGTCTCTCTTTAACTTCAAGAATGGAGAGTTTGACCAAGACTTATATCAACATCTCATTGACGACTACAAGACTCTTCGTAAATTTGAGCTTACCCACAACCTCAAAAATGATGTGGATACTCCCCAAGCTTTTGTGTACTCAACCAAGCATGTGTTAGAAACTCATGAGCAAGACCTCAAAGACACTGCAAAAGCCGAAAAGGCTATGAGAAATCAAGGCTTCAACGAGGACTATGCCCTTGCCTATCGTTACGAGAACACTCAAAAAGGTCAGGTAGTGCATGTTGACCTCATTGATAAATCCAATGATGCTGTTATTGGCATGTACTCTCAGCCAGGCACTGTACCCAATGAAAATTGCAAGAAGTGGCTTCAAAAAGCTATCTCTGAGCATGCTGACATCAACATTGACCAGGTAGAACTTCAGCCAGTCAAGGGAATGCTTGGAATACGCTTACTTAGTGAGGAACAACTTGAAGCTAAAAATAGCAACAAGGTTCAAGCAGCAGCTAAGCCAGTAGATCCACTCAAAGCCGCACAAGATGCACACTTGATGGAAGAGTTCAAAGACCAGACTGCTAACCTTAGCTACAAAGAAAGTGACAGAAACGTGATTGCCTTTGAAAACTCCAAGCTTCTCTATGAAGTGCATCAGAATGAAGATGCAGCCTTCTTCAAGAAACTCCAAAAAAGTGGCATCCCTATTCTTCCTAAGAGCATGTATGACACTGCTGTAGAAGCTCAGAAGAACAGCTTGCTTCTTGAAGGCAAAACCATGCCAGAGCTTGTCCATCAGGAAGTAGCTGAAGCACCTCAGCAAGTAGCTCAAAACAGCAACACTCTTAGCTTATCAAGCAAGATTCAACAGATGAGAAAGAGATAAGAGAATTGAGATGTAAAAAAGAGGCTAAAAAGCCTCTTCTCTATTTCAGTGAACTCTTCCTATCAGAAAGCCCATCAAGAATATGGCTATCATGGCAAAGGCAGTGCCACAACTTGCCAACATCATGTAGAGCCTGATTTCATCCTTCTTGTGCTCTAGGAGTTTTTTCAATAAAGAGTCAGCTACAGCAGGAAAGACCTTCTTAAAGCTCGCCAACACTTGCTCAGAGATGGGTTTGGCGAGCTTCTTGGAATGTTCAGACATCTCTTCTTTGCCATTGTCAATCATGGTCTGGATGGTAGTAGCAGTTGCTTCGAGCCTCTTTGCTATTGCCTCCATCCTCCCAATTTGACCCTCAGTGTTGGTTTGAAATTCACCAAGGCTACCCATGAGGTTGTTTGAGTACTGAACCATGATTTCAATGAAGGACTGAGCAAAAGTGTTCAGGTCTCCATTGCAGCGCTTCATGACCTCTTCTAGCACCTGAGGTATCTGCTCACCTACTTTTCCACACCAGCCTGTTACAGCAAGTATTGGAGCTAGTGGGTCAGTGGGATTCATGTCATGTCTTGCAAGCATTGCTAGTACTTCATACTTCAACTGGTCACTGGCACCAAGCAGTGTCACATCAAATTTCGCAATACCTGCCTCACCAAACTTCCCTACAAACTGCTCCCTAATCTCTTGATAGCTCATTGTTGTCATTCTATGTCTCACTTATTGTTATTGTTCTATCTTCAATATATCAATTGAATAAGAAAAGTCAACATATTTATCAATGAGGTATTGACATTCGTGAAAAAACAAATATCTTAGAACTAGCAGTACAACAAGAATAACAATAATTCACAACTTTAGGAGACTATCATGACTACTCAAACAGCAACACCAGCAGCACCAATGGACCCATTTTCATGGCTTGTATGTGAAGCAAAGAAATGCAATCTAAAAGAGCGCGAGAAGTATCAAGGCAGAACGCGCTACGACCTTATATCAAGCAAGACTCACACAGGAGTCAAACATGAAAGAGTGTTAGTTGGAAATATCTCAGTCAGAAATGACCGCAAGGATAAAGAGATTGAACAGTGTGACCAGTACTACAACGATTTACGCTGGATTTACTAGGAGACCAACCGTGACACATGACGAAGTAAAGAAATTGGCAGAGTTATATCTACGCTACCCAACTGATGAACAGAAAGTCAAAGATGGACAAGCTCAATTCCAAGAAGAGCTAGGAAGACAAAACCATCAGAGAGTACAGAGCTTTATCAAGCACTTCATCCCCACTGAAATTCAAGACACCAAAGAGCTTAGTGAGAAGGTTCAAACCCTTGTCAACTCATGCCTCAAATCTGGCAACAGCATTGACTTTAGCCTCAACCAAAGTGATCCCATGAAGCATGAAGTGGTGATGACCTTATGGCAAGACACACCAAATGGCTATGTAGCAAGATCATGCAAGATGAGTGTCAATCCAAACAGTGCCACTCAACCTAATGCCCTAGCCTTCCAGCTAGCACTAGACGAGTTATCCAAGATAGGTGTTGTAGATAGCCCTAAGCTCGATGCTGCACTAGCTACTGCCAAAGAGAACCACAAAGCAGCACTTTCAACAGAAGTAGTACCAACAAAAACAACAACAATGAGGAAAAGCAAATGACTACAAATACAGACAAAAATCAAATCACTGATGCTGAGATTGCAGAGTACTTCAGCCAACTTCCACAGCCAGTCAAACAGATTGATGAGCTTCATAAAGCCTTAGAAGCACACAAACTTTCCCCAAAGCTTTGGACTGACAAGAACAACATGTATGTGCAGAGAATCTATCTGAACTTCTATGACAAGGTATATCAAGTGTGCATTTTGGAAGTCTATGGCACCCCATACCCTGCTCCAGGCTATGAGTACTTACTTGACAACTTCTTTGTCGAGTTCAACTTGCAAGAGCGAGAAATGCAGGTTGATGAGAAAACAGGAGTCTCCAAGGCTAAGCCATACACCAAAGACCAGATTCAGGAACTAAAAACAGCAAAATTCAAGCTCTGCGAGAAGTTCAATGAATGGGGCTTACTCAACCCTCAGGCACTTTATTCAAATGACAAGATAGTGTCTTTATGGAGACCTCAGGCAGAAAAAGCACCATTTATTGCTCTAGAGGATAGAAAGATATGAGCCATCTAACTGATTTGATCGAGCATCTTGAGAGGGATAAACAAAGACAGAGCTACATTGTGTTTGAGTGCGACCCCTTCAAAATCTCTGAAATTCGCAGAATCTTCAATGAGCGTGAGCTTGATTTTAGTGTTGAGACAGTTGATGACTTTCGTTGCAAGCTCACCATCAACCACACAGAGCAGACCCTTGAAAAGCTTGCTCATGTAGACATCCAAAAAGAGCGTGAAGCCATTGCCGAACTGGATGACCTCTTCATGCTTGATAATGCACCATTTGTTGCTCTGACTGCTGATAGAGGAATGGATTTAGTCTTTGCTCGCATCGCCAATGAACGCCTCCTGCTCAGATTTGACCAGCAAGCCCTCAAAAAGGCTGATTGTGACGATGAGTACTTTCTTGAAGACTTGGCTGAGCCTATCTGGGGCCATGACCCTACAGAGGCTATCAAGGTCTATGACATCGTGTGTGGAGCCTTGCTTGAAGTCAACAAGATGGGTATGAACAAGACCAACCTCAGAACCAACATCGCTCACCTTGAAAATGAAGCTCTTGGCAACACTGTCACTGCTTTCTCCTCATTCTTTGATTGCATCATGGAGAACACTGATAATGGCTTTGAAGTCATAGGCTCTCAGTTGCAATCAGTCTATGAAAAGCACAGCCATGCCTATACTGGGATTATCAAGCAGCATGAGGAAGAGCGTAGCCTGGAACTCCAACAGGAACACAAGGAAGAAAAAGCTTCCACACTGCATCATGGAATGTAGCCAATCCTAAAAGATGTAACCTACCATAGACAACAAAAAAGCCCCTCATTTGAAGGGCTTTCTCTATTGCACTACTGTCAATCATTCATCATCAAGCTCAGCCTCTTCAGAGCCAAAATAGCGCTCCCCATGCTTGGTAGTACGTGGCTCATGGATGTCTATTGGAAGGTGATCCACACGACTTGGAAGCTTGTTGATTTGGTCCAATGCATGTCTCTTTCTATTACCTTTCTCCTGAATTCTTTGCTGTTTATCCTTCTTCTCCCTCTCAATTCGCTCTTTGTTAGCCTGTTGCTCCAACTGTTTTCTCATCTCAACATTCACGAGATTAAGATTGTCACGAAGAGCCTTGAATTCTGGATGTATTCCTGCATTGTATTTTGCATCCTCAAACAATTTCTTCATCTCTTCTTCAGTAGCATTTGGGTCAATGTTAGAAAGAGCATCAATGTCATCTTTGAGGAAGAAGAAAATCTTGAGTTCATCAAAAAAATCTTTAGGGTCAAAATTGACTAGGATTTCCTTGGCTTGCGAACCAATCTCACGAAGAGTCTGAATATCATTGCTTTTTTCTTTGCCATAGATGAGATTCACGTTGGTCACGACAGCCTCATTAGACTTGCTGGCTTTCTTCAAAGAAATGGAGAGCATGTGATTCTCGACTTTCCCCTCTACAAACTTACCTACTGAGTAGGTTAAGCTGTATATAGAGTCATCTACAACACCACGGCTATTGTTCAAAATCTCTAGAGACTTGTATCCACCACCTTTTGGACTCTCTAGCTGAAGAATCAAGGAACCTAGCGGTGTTCCAACCTTCTTCGCAAGGCTACCCATACTGGCAGCAGCCATCTTCACAACATCATCAATTTTTAGTCCTGCTTCTAGATTTTTCTTCACGATGTACGCATTGTCATCAAGATATTTTTTGATTGGGTCAATATTGTCCATAACGCTCCTCCTTAGATACCACTGACACGAGTTTTGCCCTGGCTTGTGACAAGCTGAACATGTTCACCCTTCACGAATTGCTCAGGACCAGATTGCACAATGGCTACAACCACACCATTTGTCTTCTGAATAGTCAGTTGCACAGCCTCTTTCTTGCTAGTGCCATTTGAGAGAGCTTGACCAGCCGCACCACCCGCTACAGCACCACCCACAATTCCTAAACCTCTGATAGCTCCATGACCAATTAGGGAACCTAGCAACCCTCCAGCCCCTGCTCCAGCTAAAGCACCTACACCAAGGCTGTTCTGTTCAATCTGAACCTGTTTGACAGCTAAGACAGTGCCAAGCTCAACAATGCTTTGAACCTGAGCTTGAGAGCCAGATACTGATAAGCCACTGTATGAGGGACCTGTTAGACCAGCACAACCAGTCATTGAGATACTGGCTACAAGTGCTAAGGACAATGCTATTTTTTTGTTTTTCATTTGAAGTCTCCTATTTGTTGTTCTTCTACTCTGAATATAAGAATTATTCGTCAAAAGTCAATACTTATACTCTCACCTTCTTGCTCACTTTCAAATCATTGGCAACAACTGCTTCTAGGTGTTGCTTCTCACTTCTTGATTCAAACACATCTATAACACCTCTAGCGCCCATATCTTTGGCTAGCTCATGTGGAGTCAAGCCTTCGGCATCCTTCAGTTCAGGCTTTGCTCCTGCCTCAAGTAACATTGAAACAAACTCAGGATTGTTGATTCTTGCAGCATAGTGAAGTGGACTAAAGCCTGTCTTATCCACTGCATTAACATCAGCACCCTCAGCTATCATGAGTTCAACCATTCTCTTGTCCCCAAAGAGTACTGCTTGCGAGATGACTGCCACCTCCTGGTCTCTCGTCTTAGCATTAACATCAGCCCCTCTATCAAGCAAAAGTAGAGCAATATCAAACTCTTTTTTTGAAGCAGCATAGTGAAGTGGTGTATAACCTGCCCAATCAACAGAGCATGCATCTCCACCATTTTCAAGCCTCTTGTACACTGCATTGAAGTCACAACCACGCACTGCTTCAAATAGCTCCGTATCAGTTGGCTTTGGCTTGAATGCATCTACTGGATTCAATCCCTTTGCTGTTTGTGCCTCTATCATTTCCTTGAACTTCTTAAAGTCAATCGTTCCTGTACTCATACCTACTCCTCACATATAAACCTAACATAACGATTTGGCACATGATGTCAATGAAGTAGGTATAAAAAAAGAGGAACCGAAGTTCCCCTTTTCTGTTGAGTGACTAGACTACATTAATTGACCATCAACACAATCTGGTCAAAGTTAGTTGTACCAGCACGCTTGTAGATGACAACAGCCTGGTTAGAGCCTTGTGCTCCATACTCAGAAGCATTGAAGCCTGTTTCTTTGCCCTTAAAGCTCTTGGCACGATATTCTTGGTACTGACTATCCATGTCCTTCTTAGCACTGGCAAGGGATGACTGAATGTTGTCACGGTTATCCTGAATACCAGAAGCCAAGCTACCATAGCCACGATATGAAGGAATTGCAGCAGAACTGTAGAAATGATTAATCATTTTTGGCACATAGATTGGGTCATCATCAGTTTCAAATATTGCAGTGAATGCATTGCTCACCTTAACCTTATCAAGGTCTACTTCAATAGGGTCAAGAGTGGTGAAGATGTCATGGTCATAAGGATATGAACGGTCTTCAATGGACAATCCTGCCTCTAATGCTTGTTGATTGCGAGACACTAGCTCAGAGATGTAGGCATTGAAGTAATTGTAAACAACATAGTCAGTTTCTACACCATCAATCTTGAGCTTAGACCCAATGACATTGTTCTTGATGACATCCACTTTAGGGATAAGCTTCTCAATGAACTCAATAGTCTTCTCATCTTCAGTGGGCAAGAAGATTTGGGTTCTCATTTGGTTCAAGAAGTTCTCAGCATCATCATTACCAACACGACTGATGTAGGCATTCTTAGTTTGAGCAGCAACAATGTACTTGAAGTTGGTTGAACGTGAGATGTTAGGGAAGTTTGTCTCAGTGTAGATAACACCACCAGCAGGGTCTACAGAGATAAGCTCTTGGAACTCGTCAGCCACGAAGAACATATGTTCACGGTTAAGCTTGTCTGAGAGGTCTACATACTCATAGTACATAAGCATGTGTTGACGCTTTTTCTGAGCTTCTTTGCTCATATCAGTTGGGCTAGTTGCAAACATAGCTGGATTGAGGTCTTTGATGAATGTACTCTGCTCAGATAGACGAGGCTCTAACTGTCTAAATCTTGTAGCAGCACTTTTAGCCTCATTTGCTAACTTGAGCATGTCAACACTAAGCATTCCATCAGCAATCAATTCGTCAAGCTTGGATTCATACTCACCCTCTTTCCATAATGGAGTTGAGCCAGTTTCACTCATAATCTCAATACAGTTGCCACGGAAAGTGTTGTATGCAGCAAGAGAGCTAGCCTGGTGGATTGGGTCTAACCATGCAGTTTGAGCAAGTTCTACTGCGGCAGTACCTTTGAGCACATCAGGGTAAGCTCCTAAGAACTCGTTGTTAATCTCAACGATACGACCTGAGAAAGTTTGTTGACGAGCAACAGCCTCACCTTGCAACAAGCTCTTAAGCAAGATGTTCACGACCTTACCTAAAATTGAGTACTTAGTAGTATCAAGGTTGATAGCGATAAGGTAATGCCAAGCTTCACCAATATCCATTGAGTTTTTGCCGATACCTGATAAGAAGCTCTTCATCTTAGAGTTGTTCATACCGTCTAAGGTCTTATTGATGTTGACTTGAACACCAGCTTTGGTCTCAGTTGCACCAAGGTTCTTCAAGTGCCAATCACTCACAACAGCCTTGATGGAGTCCATCATTTCAGGGTTGATGATGTCAGCTAAACGCTCTGGATGCTTTTGTATTGTGTCTAAGATAGCAAGTACAGCATGAGTGACTAAGAAGGCATCACTATCAACTACAACTAGCTTGTGAATGAAGCCAAGAGACCAAGGTTTCATCTCATACTGCTGAGTGTATTTTTCACCCTTCTCAGTTCTGTTGAATAAGTAAGCGATATTGGCAAAGTGGCGAATCCAAATAAGAGCACTGTCAGACCAGAAGTCACCATCATTTTGACCACCTAACTGTCTGTTAAGAGACTTCAAGAAGGCTACAAGCTTCTCAGGGTTCATCTTGGCAAGAAGATCCACACTGAACTCACCTTGGTCTTCTTCAGCACCAATGATTCTGAAAAGGTCTTTGAGCTTCATGTCAATTGCTACTGGCTGTAAAGTCTTCCAAAGCTCTGCCTTGATGTCAGTGAGCCACATAGCGATTCTCATAAGAGGCTTATCAACCTCAACGAAGTTGTATGGGTTTACACCCTCACCAGTCCACTTGCCATTCTCATCAAAGTTGCAAATAGGCTTAACACGGCGCATGTCATAGTACTTCTCATAGGCTTTGTTGGAACCAGCATACTTGTTGTATAAGAAGAAGATGTTCTTAGCCATTGGAGTTAAGAAACCACGTGTTTTGTTTTCACCAACACCACCGAAAACAGCCACGTTTTGAGACATATCTAACACTGACAAGGCTACTATCTTGCCCTTACGTTGAGCACTGACAATACCCTTCTTCTCAAAGCTACCTGATGATTTACCAAGAGGAAGAAGCTCTGAACTTCTGTCATAGCCAGTTGCGCGTTTATTGGAGTAGTAGAGGTTCTTCTTGAAGTTATCGATGTCTGTAGACTCAGCATTGTGAAGCTCTTCCTCAGGCATACCTTCAATCACAGGCACACCAATTTTCTTGATGGTCTCTGTAGTCATTCTTCTCATGTAGGCAAGAGATGTGGCTAGGGCAAGGAAGAAAGCAGCAAGATAGCCACCTTTGAAAAGCACCATAAGACCAGGATAACCATCAGCATTGGCAACCTTGTCTTGAGCGATGGCAATGGCTTTGTCTTGTAGTGCATTTTGCTCTTCATCTGATGAAGTCCAGTGGTCATGACGTAGCTCAGGCACAAGAGATGGATTCTCAATGATGGCTTTAGCATCAGCAACAATCACATCCTCTTTGAAGCTATTTGCATGGTATCCAAAGTAGACACTTGGGTTATACGCAGCACTGAACAGAACAAATGTGCAAGCGAACACAACCATGCCTCTACGCACAATTTGGTAGAAGTTATTTGGATGGAAAAATAGAGGAAGATAGTCTTTGATTGGCTTACCATTGAACCATCTGTTGAAGATGATTGGTGAATAGCTCTTAAAGTCTGGTGCTATCTCAGGCTCATACATGAAGGCTTCACTGGCTTCACCAAAGTTGCTCTTAGCTTCTTCTAGGCGAGTGTCATAGCTTCCATTGAGAATCCCACTTGAACGCTTGAACATTGCTGAAAAAGCTGAGTCAATGATGTGGTTTGAGATGAGTCTAGATAAGAACTTTTCAGCAGGCTTTAATAGCTCAATCTTAAAGAAGAGAAGATTGACTTTCTTTGGAGGCAATAGTGCTACTGCCACATCCAAAATTCTGTTGACTTTGTTGAACCACACAAAGCGATACTTCTGACGTAAGTAGTCCTTTCCGTAATTCAAGTCCTTGCGATTGGTTTTAATCTCTTTGTAGAGCAAATAGCCAAAAAAGTACAACACTGCCACAGTAATAGTGCCAGCAGCCACAACATTATTGGCAATGTAGTGATAGACAAACAAAAGCAAGTCCCAAATATTGCCCATGTTGTCCATCTCACTAGCTATTGATTTAAAAATATCCATCTTTTGTCTCCTTGTTGTTCTTATTGTTTGTTTTTCAATTCAGCTTTGCTGAGTTGGTTCATTTCTGGAAAGGCATGAATGAATGCTTCAGGCACTTTCTTTTCATCCAAGGTCTGTACACCATCAATCTTTGCTGTATCAAGCCCAAAGTCTTTCAAATCAAAATCGCTGTACTGCCACTTGCCGTCCTCTCCCTGGTGAAACACGCCAAAGACTGGTTTAACTGAGCCTGAGGTTGGTGAGACATAGGATTCAACCCAAACATTCTCTCCATCTTTCTTGCAGCGTGGTTCAGTTGGTAAGTGTGTCTTGGAGTCCATGAAACTCTCTTCAAGACTACCTATAACCTCACACTGCATGCTCTTAGGGTCTACTACAGTGCTCACAAAGGTTTTGTACTGCGCAACTGTCTTAGTGCTATCAATGATGTTCTGAGTCACACCAATCATCTCAGCATGGTTATCAAGCTTGCCCACCATCTCAGGGTTAAAGCCAAAGTGTGGTTGTGCTTTCTCACCAACACTATCTTTAGCATCAGCACTGACTTGCAAAATCTCTTTGTTTTTTTGATAGGTCTCACAGTAGATACCAACACCTATGGACAGGAAAGCACATGTGAGAGCCACAGGAATCCCAATACCAGTAAAAGCCATCATCTGTTTGAACTTCACATAGCCATCTGAGAAAATCTTCATAACTCTTGATGAGCCAATTCTCAAAAATTCTTTCTTGCCAGTATCACTCATCTTCTTTGAGTCAAATAGTGCTCTGTCATGTTCAGGTGCAAGCACATAGTTAATCATAGCTGTCTTGTTAGGCTTGCCACCTGACTGAAAACTCCACATTGTATTTTTCTGTTCTTGTGTGAGTCTGTCATATGCTGCTTTTGAGTCATCTTTGAAGTATTCAAACAGTAGCTTCTCTTGCCACTTCTCTAATTTTTGTTTTTCAACCTCAACTTGTTTGAGTTGTTGTGTATTTGCCATATTCTTCATGCAACGCGTTGGCGAAGCCCTCCTCATATTCTTGTTGTTTGACTGCCAGATTTACCACTACCACTGCCCTCACCATTGCCAATCTTTGAACTCAATAGAGCAAATTCATCCTTGACGTAGACTGGCTCATATTTTTTGCACAGTGTAGAAATGATGAAACTGACAAACTGGTTATCTGTTGATGCACCAGTAGACATCACCTCTAAAGCAATGTCTAACCCTGGGAATCTTTCCTTTTCTTCTTTATAGCAATTTGTTTTGATGTATTGTGCAATTATCTCAGTAGGCATCATGAAAGTGTCTCCATATATTCATCGTTAAACCTAATATATGGATTTTGCACATCTTGTCAATACACTTTCAGCGCATCAATTACCTGAAACATATGGATTACCATCTGTTTTCACTTGCCCAAAATATCCTTGATCATTGATTCTGGATTCATCCACCTTGATTGAATCATCTACCTTTGGAAGAGCTTGACTATCATTGAACTTCTGAAGCTCAGCCATCTTTTCATCAATAGCATGTGAATCAATGGCACCCACTCTTTGAATATGGATGATTTGAGTGCTATCAGGATGATTGTCATCAATGAAGGCTTTATGGATGACTTCCATCCCACTGCCCACAGCCTGAAGTAGCTTCTCTTCCCCATAGAGGACAGTCTTCCAAGCAGGATTTACCTGGTAGCTACTGCTCTGAGCACTGAAGACCAAGAAACCCACTGCCAAGGCACCAGAAACGCCTACAAAAGCCTTCATGAGACTGTTGCGGCCGAAGACCAACCAGAGCACTGAAAAGCTGTTCAAGCAAAGGCTTAGAAGACTCAACCCCATAGCCATAGGAGGGATGAAAACAGCAGTGATAAGGTCTCTTGAGTGAGGTAGGTGCTCGACCGTCCCCTCAGTGATTTGGCTCTTCTGGAGCACGTCCTTGTATTTGCCCTCTAGGAAGCTGGTGAACTGAGTTTCATCAAGACCACTAGGCAAGTCAGCCACAGTTAGCTGCTCGATGCCAAGTTCAGCATTGGCAGGCACCAACACGGTTCCCATGTACTGAGTCAGTTGTGGGTAGGACTTCTTGACAGACGCCATGAAGCCTTGCTTATCAAGACCTGGTGGAATGCCACCTGTACCTGCTAGGAACTTGCCTGAAGCCTTCTGTTGAACCATCTGAGGCAACATCAGAAACTTCTTGGAGGCAAGAGCATAGGCGCCATAGTAGGAGCCAATCTTGGTGTCTATCTGGTTGTAGCTGGTGTAAAGCTCATGAATCACATCTGTAGGAAGCTTGGCACCATAGAGAAACCCCTTCACACCTGGTTCAATGCCACTGCCTTTGAGGATGATGTTGGTGAGCAAGACCTTCTGCTTTGCGCTGTAGGGAGCTTTGCCAATTTCCTTGTCCTCGATGTCACCATTCAAAACTGCACTTCTGTATACCCCAAGGTAGTAGCCAGCTACTTTCTCTGCTTTGGGGAGGTTTGTGATGATGGAGTCAAAAATGAAACCCTCAGAAATGAAGAGCACTGGCACAAGCACAGCTATAGCTGCTAACTTCCATCTAGGGATGAGCTTGGAGATGAAAAGAGCCAAGCCAAGTGCAGATATACTCTTACCAAAGGTCTCCAAGTGAGAGATGACAGATATCTCAGTGTTTTTTGAGCTTAGGAACTCCACAAGCCCTAAGTTGTACAGTAGCTCAGCTACTAGGTAAGTCAGGGTGAAGGCTACAGAGAGCCACAACCCAATGGATTTATTGTTCTTCATTGTTCACGTCCTCTTTCTTGTTGTTCTTATGAAAAAGGGCCACCATAAGATGACCCTCTCTACTTCATTTACTGCTTATCAGTGAATGCCTTGATAGTCTGGTCATTGCCGATACCTAATGTCATTGAAACATTGGTGTTGACCTTTGAACTGTTGGTGTATGCCATGTTCAATGGAGTCATACCGTTTTTAGACACCAAAGTTGCATCAGCACCACGAGCCAAGAGGTCTCTAATGACTGGAGCAGCATCATCCCCTTGAAGCACTAGGCTATGTAAGATGGTGTAGCCATTTTTCGCATCTTGAGCATTGATGTTCACAAGCTTAGAGTCAAGCAACATGTTGTACATCTTGATTAGCTGCTGAACTTCATAGAGTTGCTTGTAGCCCTGCTCTTGTAGACCAGTGTAATAAGGGCTTTGAGAGTCAATGCTGAAATTCAACCCATTTCTGATGATGTTCTTATCAATGACAATCGCTTGCCCTTTCTGGAAGTAGTTACCAAAGCCAATTACATGCTGATTGTAGTCATGGATTTTTGATACTAACTCTACAGCGATGATTTGGAACAAGGCTGTAGGCATATTCTCAGTTCTCCACTTCAAGTCTCCAATGTCACCGTTTTGCTTATTGTTGTTGTACAACTCAGTAAGGGCATCAGTGTAGAGCTTTTCTTCTGCCACTCTTGAAGGGTCTTTAGCAACAGTGTCTCTATGACTCCAGTAGTTCAGATATTTGGCAAGCAAATCATCTCTTGTGTTGTAGTCAAGATTCTTCATGGCAATCAACTGAGGGAAGAATTCATAATCCTGCTCTGGAGTTTGACTCAAGAAGGCATTGAATATAGCTAACTTTCTTGATTGAAGCTCTTGTGCATCTTGTTGCTGCTTAGCTACCACTGCACTTCTAGCATCGTTGAAAAGGTGCTGATTGTAGAACTTGAATCCGTCTCCTGGCACAGTCCACTTATCAATGCCTAGTGCTGTTATCTGTAAGTAGCGTTGCTCACAGGCAGTAGGAATCAACTGATTAAGACTGAACTTCATTTCAAAGAACACATCACTCACAAGCTTTTGCATACTCATCACATCAGTAGGCATGAGATAAGTCTTACCACCCACATCTCTTGAGGCATTGCCAAGAGTTGGAACAGTTGGGTCATGCAAGATACACACTGCTGTATTGGTATAGGGAACAGTAATACCACTGCGAAGCAAATAATTCACTCTGTCAGGGTCATTTGAATTGATGGCATAGACCATGTTCAAGTCAGCATTGTCTTTTTGGTCAGGCAACTGAGTCACATTGATGTATTTTGTGTTATCCACTGCCTTCAAATCATTTTTGGTCTCAGCCGCTCTTGTGTTTGTAGCTATTGGAGCAATCACACTGTTGTCATGATTAGCTCTCTTGGTTGCCTCATCACTAGAAGCAAGCTTGCTCTTCACATCTTTGGCGTTACTATCTAATGCAGCATTCAGACTAGCCTTTTGTTCTCCTGATTCACGCTCATGTTTATGAACCTGACCAGCAATGAAAAGACCCCCAACTACTGCTGCAATCACAGCTACCTTCTTGTTGATTTTTTTCTTGCCACCACCAGTTGGAACAGATGGGATGTTGGCTGAAGTATTGGTGTTGCCACCAACATAAGGTGCATTTCCACCAATATCTGGAATCCCTGGAATCTGAGGTTGGTTTTCGTTGTTGTTATCTAAGTTATTATTCATATTTCAATGCAACGCGTTTGGCGAAGCCCTCCTTATTGTTTAGTGGCTTGAGTGGAACTAGCTGCTGAAGTTGAACTTGCAGTACTACCAGCTTTAGCCTTGTCTTTGTGTTCCTGATACTTCTCTTTTGCCTTTGCCTCTAACTGGCAAAGCTTGCTCTTTGCTGCCACTTCAGGGTCTGCACACTTCTTACTTGAAGCAAGCACAGCAGTAGCAGCAGCAGCACCACCACCTCCAAAGATTAACTTGCTCAAAATCCCTGCATTAGCATTGATGGCACCCATGCCAATCATCGCAACTACTACACATTTCACTAGGTTCTTTTTCATAATCGTCTCCTATTTAATAAAGTCCTAACATCCTAAAAATATTCACATAGCTCATATCCACACCAAATGCACTGAAGAATGGCTTCACAATGAATGGCATCAACACAAAGAAGAAGATGAACAACATTGTCAAAGCAGCTTTCTTGTGAATTTTGTGGATTCTGTCTTCGCCTGTTTGCTGGATGGCTCTCATAGTCAAACCAACCATGTCAAAGGTAAATGTCACCATGAAACCAAGCACAATTGCTGGAACGAATAGCAACAAGCAAGCAAAGACCCAAGGAAACTCAAGCCATTTGATAAGCCAGAACCCACGAGGGAATTTGTTAATCCAAGTCAAACTATTGAATCCACTATGTAGTGGGTAGAAAAACCAGTTGGTGATGGCATGCAAGAAACTGATGTTTGCATCCTCCCAAATCTTCCACGAATAACTCTTTTCATTCATACACTTCTCCTCAATTCATAGATTTAGCATATGGTTCTTGCACATGATGTCAATACGAGAAATACATTTTTTTGATGCCAATGTTGACATCACGTGCATATTCAATAGGATTTGGACAAAGAAAGGAGAAAACATGAAACCGAAAGACAAGATTCACATTAAGGAGCATCGTGCTCAAATAGAGCAGAAAATTGGGAGCTTCATCACGAAGAAGATAAAAAGCAATGAACACATCAACATCTCAGACATCGCCAAAGCTATGAACATGACTAGACAGAACCTCTCTGCCTACTACATACGTCCGTTCAAGTCTCAGATTGAAGAGCACAATGCCAATCGCAAGAAAATAGCTATCCAAAAGGAGATTGACTCTTTCCAAGAAAATGGCAAAGATATCAATGTAATTGACATTGCCCTAGCTAGTGGCATCAGCAAAAGATATGTACAGAATGAATTCAGCAAGCAAATACGCAAACTGAAAACCCGCAAGGTTCACTATGTCACAGCTTTGATTGATGAGCTTAAGAAGCTAGAGCCTAGACCCAATCAGCAACAGGTGAAGTCCATCCTTGCCAGAGCCTTCAAGCTCAAGCGAAACACCATCAATCTGAGCTATGGCTACTTGCTTGCTGACTTTGAAGATGCAGTGAGCTTTAGAAAGCGCTTCTTCATGGAGGAGCTATTTGTGATTGTCACTGCCCTCATCAAGCAAGGCATACCACCCACTCTCTTGAGCATTGAGACCATACAACGCATCATTGGCACAACCTCTTCCACAGCCAGCCTCTTGGCTAGGCGTGATGAGCTACTTCAAGTCATCAATGAGAGTTTTGGCACTGAGTTTGAATCGTTTCTTGATATCAGAAAGCATGGTGTAGTGCTCACTGACCTGGAAGGGCAAGAAAGGCTAACCATGTCATACAGCAAGCCCTAAAACAAAAAGACCCCATGTAGGGTCTTCTTTTTTGCTCAGTCAATCTGAGCTTTTTTGTTCTACTTAGAAGAAGAAGTGGTGTAGTCCTGAGGCAAACAATGTAGCAGCAACACCAAATAGAAAAATTCCGATGTCATGAAACTTGGAAGTCTTGGATTTCTGCCCATAAGTCTTGAAGTACTGTTCAAGATGTTTGTTCAAATTCTCACCAACCACAACTGCAATTGAATCTGAACCAGCTTGAGTAGAGTATGAACCTTGGTTTTTGATACCAGCAGAAGCCTGCTTGAATTCAGCCAAAAACTTGGCTAGAACACTATCAAGAGTAATCATGAAACTCTCTTTTTCTTTACCACCCTCTACTCTGATGTCAGCACGAATCTTCTCAGTCAAATCTACCACCACCCCAAGAAACTCTTCCATTCTGTCAGGGATAATCTGAGCTACTGTATTGAAAAAGCCTGTTAGATGAAGAAGACTAAGCATTGGGTCATTTGACTTCATGCCCTGAGACAAAGCGTATTTGTAGATTTGCTCCCTCATCTCTGGCACATAGTGCTGAACCAAATTCTCAAAGTTTATCTCCTCTTGAGTACCCCATCTCCCAATGATTTGCTGTCTGAGGATATTTAATCTAGCCTCGATGTCTTGCTTTTCTTTGATGCGTCTATGTTCAATGAATGACTTTAGAGACCCTTGACTGTCATCTACAGACTGATTGACTTCTACTGGCACTTGGTTTTCATGTATTTCTTCTACTGGTGCTGGAGCTACTGTAGAAGCTGGCTCTGATTGTGGTGCTTGCGCTACATCAGAGTTGAGAAACTGTTTCATCTCAGCATCCAACTCATCCAGGTAGCTACTTGTTTCTTGTGGCTCAACTACCTGAGCCTTTTGCATTTGTGTTTTCATCAAATTTCTCCTCATATAGCTCTAACATAAGAAATTTGCACATCTTGTCAATACGCAACCATATGAGGAAAAACTTCTTAAAGCTACTAGTGAGTCTTTTTCTCTGCCTCCCTATTCTTCTTAACCCACTGGTCAAACTTCAGAGGTCTAGCTCCATATCCACCAACACCACCTCTTTTATGAATCTTGATTGACCCCGCTCCTTCTAACTGCTTTACCATCCATTCAATTACCATAGTTGTCTCCATTTAGTTATATAGGCATCAATACTAACAAATATTACACATAAACTCAATAGATATTTGACAGATGTTGAAATTATTTCTATTAGATTGAAATACCAACATATAAAGTGCAATGAATTTCTACCTCACATTGCAACTTGACGCTTTTTCCTAATTCGCTAGATTTTCTGAAAATAGTTGGACGCTGAGTAGGACCCCAAAAATAACAATAATAAGGAGCCACACTATGGATACTTGGAAAGTAGACAGAAGCCCAAGAGGGTTTGAACTGTCAAAGTTTGACCTAGAGCATGAAGCTTATGAAGTGATAGCAGCAGGATTGAAAGACACTGATGCAGTCAAAAAACAAATAGCTCAAATCACCAAAAAGAGTGCATCTCGCATAGCAGTAGCTAAAGACACAGACATCAGCTACAAAGTCAGCATAGTAAAGAAAGTCACCTTAGAACCCATCCAGATTGAGAACATCAGAAAGTTTGTGGAAGGAAAAGAAGCTCAGGACGAGTTGATAGCTGATCTAGCGAAGCACAATGAAGAGAAACTTGTTCAAGCTATAGAGTCCAACAGTGTTCCTTCAGAGTTCATGGAGATAGAGCAGAAAAATGGTATGATAGCCATCTCCCAATACAACAGAGACACTGGCAAATATGAGTATGTGAGTAGTGCTACAGACAGAGATACAGCAGAAGCAATCAAGCGTAGATTTGCCAAGTACACTGAAGAGCCAGTTATAGAACCAAGAGCTTCTGAGACTGCTAGTGCTCCTAGCGAAAATGGCAAGACCACTTTACTTGATGAGGGAGACCACACCAAACGTGGAAGATACACTCAAGTAGTTCACAACCTTGCTACCAACAAGCTTGAGATTACCACTCCAGTCTCCGCCCACTTCTTAAAGCTACTCAGAAATGAGCTAAATGCTGAGATAGACCAGCAAACCAAGCTATGGACTGCTCCCATGCCAGAGAGCACACAAAAGCTTTCCACTGCTCTGGATAACCTCAAGTACCTACAGCGTGAAATGGACGCTTGTGAGCAAGATTTGAGAGCAATAGCTGAGCACAACTATGGCAAGCCCAATACAAGAGTTGACATTCAGCATGCCTGGTTCAACAACCAAAAAAACCACCCATACTCTGGCGAGGTCATAGGCTTCAACAAATTCTTTGTGGCTCAGTACACAGGAGGAGCTAATGGCACTGAGTATGTTCGCCTACACCCTATTGGCAAGTTCCTCACTCGTGCAGAGTTTGAAGCTGACATGCAGCCAGATCCAGAAACAGGCAAACCTAACTTCAAAAATCTCAATGCTAAGGTCCCTGTAGGCTCACGCCATACCTTTAACTACATTGCTAAGACAGAAGACAAAGCTGCTCGCTTTGAAATTCAACCACCTTGGGGCAGCAGAAAAGAGAAAACTGCTGAACAAACAGCACAGGCTCAGCCATCCAAGAAGCCAGAGCAAGGTAGGAGCATGTAATGGCTTACCAAAAAGGCAGAAAGGCATCTGCTGATGAGCCAGATGTCTATGAGCAAATCACAAACAAGTTCATTGAAGCACTGGAGAGTGGCACACCACCCTGGCAGAAATGCTGGACAATGGACCTGCCTAATAACCCCAAGACTGGCACTGTCTACAAGGGGATGAATTGCATCCTCCTGATGATGGAGGCAGCAGAGAAAGGCTATCCATCTAATCAGTGGGTGACATGGCTTCAGAAAGAAGAGATGGGTTTGAAGCTCCTACCCAAGCAGAAGATGTCCATGATTACCAAGATGGGCTTCTTCATTGAAGAGCCTGGCACTGATGGCAAGACCAAAACCACCACCATTGATGCTGATGACCCTCGCATGAAAGACCCAAGCATCAAAAAGCGTAGCTTCATGAAGCGCTTCTATGTCTTCAACATGGCTCAGTTTGAAGGCTACACACCTCCAGAGGAGAAAAAGCCAGTCTTCAACATAGCTGAAGCTGAGAGGTTCATTGAGGCAATGAAGGTGAAGGCTAACCTTGAACTCAGACATGGCTCCAATAGTGCCTTCTACAGCCCCACTGAAGACTATGTTCATCTACCCCACAAGCACTTCTTTAAGACAGCAGAAGGCTACTACAGCACTTTTGCACACGAGTCCTCCCATGCCACCATGCATGAGTCTAGGCTGAACAGAACTGAGGGCAAGGGTCATATATTTGGCTCAATTGGCTATGCACGTGAAGAGCTACGAGCAGAGATTTCCAGTGTGATTCTCAACACCATGCTTGGCATGAAGTTTGAAGAAGACCACTTCCAAAACCATGCAGCCTATCTCAAGAGTTGGATTCAGGTGCTCAAAGAGGACAAGAGAGAAATATTCAAAGCTGCCTCTGATGCTCAGAAGATTGTCACCTACCAAATGGATAGGCTCAATGAGTACAAGCTTGATTTTGGCATGGATGACAGAGCTACCATCACCAATACAGAAAAGCCTATACAGACAGCACTACCTAAGTCCAAGTCTGTGATGGACAGCGTTCAGATGAGCTTGTGTTAACGAATATTTCTTTCAATAGGCCGAGTAAACATACCTGGCTCTTCTGATACGAAAATGCGAATTCGCGAACATTGTTTTCTTCAGCACAATGATATCAACCAACAAAAGAAGAAGGTTGAATCATGTACCACACGCTATATGTCCAGGTGCTCACTGTCATGTTTTTGTTCTGGAACAGTGTGCGCATCTTCACCTACATCCCCACTATCATGAAGCTTCTGAAGAAGGATGCAGATGTCAGGAGCTACAGCTTGGCTACTTGGGGTAGTTGGGTTCTTAGCAACCTCACATTTGCCCTGATGCTCTTGGAGAACAACCACGGCATCCCTGACAAGATGTTCATCATCAACATGGGCAATACTGTCATGTGCTTTGCTACTTGCCTCATCATCATGAAGCTCAAGTGCAAGGTACAGAAGGAAAAGAAGCAAACTAGCACGCAGGAGACCATCATGCCAACACTACAAAGCTAGTCACAACAAGTAGAAAAAACATTAAGGCTCCCTAGAGGAGCCTTTTTTTATTTGTGTCTCAGTTTGTCTGAGGTAGGTCTGTTTTACCAGACTAAGCCAACGAGGGCAGATTTTCTATGCTAACTAATTGATTAGCTGTTAGTGCAAGAGCTTGGTACGAATTTGCTTAACACTTTTGTGCCATCAGGAGCACACTTCCAGTGGATGTTTCCATTACCATCATCAACACCAGTTAAGGTAAGAGTACCACCACTGATTTTTGTATTAGCTTGACCACCATAGGTCACAGTTAACACAGATGTAGTGCCACCAGTAGCAGAAATACCAGTTGTATATTTGCCTGTTGGTGAAGCAATACCAAGAGTAGTTAAATCAGTGAAAGAACCATTGTTAGCGTAGTATTCTGATTCAGCAGTCTGAATGCCACCAGCTAAAGTAAAACCTTCTGATACTTGAGCACGAATAGTGTAGTCTTGGTAAGCAGGTAATGCTACAGCAGCCAAGATACCAACAATTGCCACAGTAATCATCAACTCAATTAAAGTGAAACCCTTTTGTGCTGACGCTTTTATTGTATTTATTTTAGTCAACTTCATATTTTCTCCTCTTCGATTTATATTAGTTGTAATTTTGTCTTAGCGGAGAATTTACGCAGACGTCAAGTATTTTTTCAATCAATTGAATTTTGAGTCTCGCTGATTGGTGACTACTACAGTATTGAAATACGACAAGCATTGTAGACACAGCATCAGGAAAGCGCGAGAATGTCCCCTCCTCACACCACTAGCAATAAATGGGGCATTAGCATGGCAGACCAAGAGAAACCAAAAAGCGTTTTCCTGAGCCTTCTGAAAGAGCAAGCCAATAAAGAAGGAAAGCTCAAACCTGAGCAGGCACCATCACAGGTAAAGCCTCAAGCTCAAAGTAATGCCCCCACTACAGCAGAGAAAAAAACACATTCCAGTGATGAAGTCAGAAAAGAGCTAGATAAAATAATTGCCATGTTTGGAGGAGATGCAGATAACCCCTCCTTTGAAACTTTTGCCTTCAATGCACAGGTTGATGGAGTGATTGAAAACAATGGCAAAGACATTGATGCAATTCTGCCTAGGATTTTCAGCAACCAAGAGCTACTGAGTACTGTTCTCAAGCAGTTGCCTCCTCGCACCCATCCTCTGGTGGAAAAGCTCAGACAGCCAACTGATGAGCAGCTAGCAGCTTTTCGTGAGGAAGTTGCGGCTCTGAGTGTGCTCAACCAACTGCCAAGCCATAAAGACATCTACCTTGCAAAGCTCAAGGCTAACTATGACAAGACTGAGAGCCTGAGCCTTTTGGTTGCTATGAAGATGGGTCAGGTTGCCTGTCTTGCCTTCACCAAGGCTTCTGATGAGTCCAAGAAGGTCCTTGCAGAGGCATCAAAGCTTCTCAATGAGAAGATGAGTGAGACACCTAGTGGGGAGCCTCCAAAGCTTGATGCTTTTGTGGAGCAAGCTACAAAGCACCTCAAAGAGCAAAAAATCAAGCAATTCCTTCCCCAGGCAGTAGAGGCACTTACCACCTTGTGCTCAAGAGAAGATGTCATTGAGCAGACAGCAGAAGGCTTTGGGGAGAAAGGCACTGAGGCTCTGAAGAAGATTGCCTCAAACCCATCTGACTATGCAGAGACTTTCATTAATGAAGCACTGATTGCCACTGATGGTCCAGCAGACAACAACAAGGCAACTGTCTTTCAATTCGTTGAAGACGCTGAAGCCAGGTATGAGGCAAGTGACCTTGAGACAGCAATAGTTAGAAACTTTGCCCTGACAAGCATTTGGGCAGGGTTGGAAAAGAGTAAGCCTGAAGTCTTCTCCACCATGAAGATCATCAAGGAGAAGCTGGAGGAGCGTATGCACGCCCTCTCAGGTAATGAACAGGAGACTTTTGAGTCTACCTTCAAGAGGATGTTTGCTGAGTATCAGAAAAATGCTCCTCAGGTTCCAGATGAGCCAGTCACTCTGGACGATTGGGAGTGGAAGGACAAGGCTCCCTATGAAAGCTATGAGGACTTTGTTGAGCACGCAAAGCAAGCAGTTGATAGTTTTGAGAAGATTGTCTTTCATCTTCAAGAGGCTGTTGAAGGCAAGATTGGCAACAACAGGGAAGACTTGGAAGCGTACTTTAAGCACATCTACTACAAGGTGCTGGTGGACTTCCATCTAAGGCTTGCCACGTTCATTCAGCCTGGTCTCATGTCTACCATGCTTAGAGTGGCTGACGACACAGGCAGGAGCTATCTCAAGCCTCTCATTCACTTTGGGCATCAGAAGAGAATGTATGCCACCCTCTTTCAGGAATTGATTGTTCCTGTTGGCAGGGGTGCTAATGTACAAGAACAGCTACACAAATTCACTGCTGCTTTGCCACATAAGCACTACCCAATCCATGACTCTGATGAACTGGCTGAAGCTGTTCTAACCAATGATAGGATTGACAAGACTAAGGTAGTGGATGTCTTCATGCAGTGGAGTGTTTTCATTCAAGTTTCCATTGTTGCCCCACTGGCTCAAAGTGGATTTCTTGAAGGGTTCCTGAACGATTCTCCTAAGGCAAAAACGAATTCCAAAGAATCTGAAGACCTCTGGCCTGTTTACTGCCTCAATCACTCTTTGGATTCTTGGAAGAGCCTTGGAAAGAAAGCATTAGACCACTACCCCAATCAAGGACCCAACATCGCTCTGCAACTTTGTTTTGTAGGTCACATTCTCAATAGTGATGTTGAGCTTGATGAGAGGGGCAACGTGAAATCAATGAAGCCTCGCTATGACTTCTCTCGCATTTCAAAACTCAAAGGCAAGGAAAACTTGATGATGACTCAATCTGGCTCTCACATCTTTGAAAACATGATTTGAGCTAGGTAAAAAAATGGGCTATCCAATCAAAGGTAGCCCACTTAAACACACATAGTCTTCAGGGTTCCACTGTCTGCACATCCTCCATCATCCCAAACGATTGTTGGACAGTTGTTAGTCGAGGCTCCATTTCGTCGCATCTCAGCTAGTCTGTCAACACCCCAAGAGCATAACCTACAGACCACCCTTCTTCCCTGGTTTGATGTTCTCATCTGAGAGCAATTTTTCAAGCCTGTCTTTCTCAGACTCCATTGCCTCTCGTTCAAGCAGATACTTGTAGATGCTCATCTGTTTCACATCATCTTCATCAAATCCACCAAAAGCCTTGAGCAAAAGTTGACCTGCTTTGCCCTCATAAAACCCCACTCTCAGCAACTCATCTGAAGTAAGCCTTCTATCAAAGAAAGCTTCAAAGTTCTGAAAAGAAACAAGGCTATCAGCCTGAACTACCTTATGGACCAAGTGATTTTGAACACGCTCACTTGCATGCTCTTTCATATAGCGAAGAGAAAATTGACGAAGCCTCGGAGAGCGATCTGTTGGATTAGGTTCTTGTAATGCTATCAAGGCGAAGTCAATGTGAGCACCATGCACATTGACATCATTATGGATGTTCTCATCATAGTAGGTAGCCTCATAGAAGTATTCAAACGCCTCTACATCACAACTGTTCAAAATTGGGCTAATCAAAGTTGGAAATATCTGAGAGCCTGTATTGTGATAGGCATGAACAAATGCCATTACATCAGCCAATGTGATATTAGAGGTAGCTTTATCAATCCAAAGCCTGAGCATTACCCCAACCTCATTGGCTACAGCAATACAATGGTCTTCCTTTGAAAGCCGCACATCTTTGACATTCTTCAGAAGACCAACAAAGTCAACCACCATTGAAAATTCAGGAGAGGATTTTCTATCAAATGAAATGCACACCTTCTTCATTGCATCTATGTCCAGAACAATCTCTGGATGACGCATATCTTTGACACGTTGCCACAAACTTGCTTCACTCATCTTTGTTCTCAGAAAGGAGAGATACGCTTCTTTGGCTTTTCTTTAATTGGAGCCAGAACCCCATCTAATTTTTTCCTCTCATCTTGAATGTCAAGATATGCAACCAAATCTGTCAAACTTGGAGTAGTAAATGCTCCCTTTGGATGAGTGAGCCAACCAAAGAACTTCTTTTTTCTAGAAACTACATTTGGCGCACACTCAAGAAGCTTGATGATGTAAGCAATGTGTGAAACTTCTTTGTCAGACACCAAACTATCTATCACATACTCACATCTTTGAACAACTGATTTGTGTGGTCTTTTCTTCAACTGCTCAAAGAGAAAATCAAACCTTTGAGCATCATCCTTCACTGCATAGTTAACCAGAGGAGAATAGAAGAAACTTGTTCCCTGCTCCTCAATCTGAACTAGCCTCTTGAATGTTTCAAAAGAGAGCTTACAGCCAACATCAGCGAGCAGACTAAAGAAGAACAATCTTTCAAGCCTGATACTTTTTCTTTGGCAGTAGTCAAGTATCACAGAAACATTGTGCTCCAACTTCTTGGAGCCAAAACATTCAAGCCAAATACGAAGATCTTGACCAAATATCCTCTTGTAGTACTTGTTAGATGTCATGCCAGAATCAGCCACTACATCCAAGATGCTCTCAATGGATGAGTCAACTGAAAATCTTGCCTTAACTGTATCTATTGCTTGGGCATGTTCCTTGAAGAAAGCATTCTTATCACGTGTGTCATTTCTTACCTTTTTGGCAGCTTCATCAAGCTTCATTTTATTGACCTTGAGGCTACTCATAAGTGCTCTGAGCCTAGTGTGTTTTGGTGAAATTTAACGTGAACAGGATACCTCCCTACTTCACTTCGCAGGATTGTACGCTGAGCTTCTGGAGGAAAATTCTTCGCAAGAAGTGTTGACATGCTGGCATCTGCCTTGCTATAGTCTCATCTCTTCGCTGCAACGCAGCTTAGGGCGATTAACTCAGCGGTAGAGTGCCACCTTCACACGGTGGAAGTCAGTGGTTCGATCCCACTATCGCCCACCAGAATTCAAAGAAAGAACCAGTCCTAGAGGCTGGTTTTTTTTCGTCTATACCAACCCCTCCACCACCTCACTTGAAGGCTTCAGAGAGGCTAAAAACTGCCTCCTAGCCACCACAAAATACCCAAGATTCACCTCTTCTCAGCCAGATCTAAAGCTTCCAAAATCCTTTCAATAGAGTCCAAAACAGCGAAATCTTCGCAAAAAATCCTTGCAAAAACCAGTCTTTGGAAGGACTGAGCCTTACTGGATAAGGATTGTAGCTTTTTGGCATATGCCTTCACACGGCAGGGGTCACTGGTTCGATCCCAGTACTACCCACCAGAATTCGTGGGTGTAGATCACCGAAGAATAAGAGGGCCTAGGTTTAACGACCTAGGCCCTTTTTCTTTGTCTCAACGCTTTTCGAAGCCATTGCGCGAACCCTTTCGAGTCCCTCACGCGTCCTGCGTCTTCTGCTAACACGGTTGCCCGCTGGCGTCGTACTCATGAGCGAGCCAATCGACCCCGCCTGAAGGTGCCCCTGGGGTCTCGGTCGTAACCGAGAGGCTAGACACGCGCCACTCGCCCACCCCTACTCCACCAACCCATTCGCCCCCGGCTCCGCCTCGCCCAATTCCGCGCCCGTCTCCGGGTCATGCGTGCGATCCGACTTCAGCCGTCGCTTCATCTCATCGAGCGTCGTCCGTTCCTTCTCGCTGAGCTGCACGGCCGCCGAGCCGTCGCCGCCGTCGACAGGAATCGGCGGATCCTCCACCAGCTTCAACCCGCGCCCTTCGTTCCAAGGCCCACGCTCCGGCGGTGCGCCGTGCGATGTCTTGTAATAGGCATCCGCATACTCCGGTACCGGCGCGAGCTTGCCCGGCGGGAAGTTCGCCGAAATCGCATACAGCGCTTTCTCGAACGACTTCTGATGCGACACCTCACGCGTCATCAAAAAGCCCAACGCGTCCCGCACGCCGGGATCGTCCGATACGTTGATGAGCCGCTCGTAAATGATCTTCGCCCGCGCTTCGGCCGCGATGTTCGAACGCAAATCCGCCGTCGGCTCGCCGATCGTGTCGATGTACGCCGCGGTCCAAGGCACGCCCGCCGAGTTCGTGAGCGGCGTCCCCGCGCCGTAGAGCACCTGCGTGACATGGCTGTCGTTGCCGGCGCCGTTCAGCTTGCGATAGAGCTCGGCTTGCGCATCGACAGCCTCCGCCAGTTCGCCCTTCGCCCCTCGATTCAGCATCGCCACGATCGAGCCGATGATCTCCAAATGGCTGAGCTCCTCGGTCGCAATGTCGAACAGCATGTCCTTGCGACCAGGATCCTCCTCCGTCACCGCCTGCGTGAAATAACGCATCGCGGCCGCCAGCTCTCCCTGCGGTCCGCCGAATTGTTCCAGCAGCAAGTTCGCCAAACCCGGATCGGTGCTGCCGACGCGAACCGTGTATTGCAACCGTTTGTTATGGACAAACATGGGACCCCCTTTTGGTCGTGGATGAAGGCAATGCCGCCCGGGTTCGACCGCAACGACCATTCCCGCCCGCCCCATGTTCGGCTCCACCGAAGCCTTGACTTCCTATCTTTAGATATATATCTTTAGATACACACTAACTCCTGCGGGAGTCTTCCATGCGACACCGTTTTCACACACCCGATCGCCATTTCGACTGGGATCTGTCCGAGCTTCGCCGTCACTTCGGCCGTATGCACGCGCATCATCACGAGCATGCGCACGAAGCCGGGCACGACCACGGGCACAGCCGCGGCCACCGGCACGATGCATTCGCCGAGCGAGAGCACGGCCACGATCACGATCACGATCACGACCATTTTCATGACTTCGCTCACGGCCACGAGCGGCGCGGTCGCGGCGGCTTGAGGGACTCCTCGTTTTTCCATGAGCTATGGCATGCCATCGGGCGTCACCGGCATCGTCATGGGGGCGGCGGTCCGTTCTGGGGCGGCCGCGGCGATCGAGGCTTCGGCGATGACGACAGCTTCACGCGCGGCCGGAAATTCACCGGCGAGGATCTGCAACTGATGTTGCTCGCCCTGATCGCCGAGGCGCCGCGGCACGGCTACGAGCTCATCAAGGCGCTAGAAACGCGTTCGAATGGGTTCTATGCGCCAAGTCCGGGGATGGTCTATCCTGCGCTGACTTATCTCGAAGAACTCGGATTCGTCACCGTCCAGCAAGAGGGCAATCGCAAGCGCTACGAAATTGCGGAGGCGGGCCGCGCGCATTTGGCCGCGAACAGGGATCAGGTGGACATGATGCTGGCCAAGCTCAGCTACGTCGCACACAAGATGGAATCGATGCGGCGCGCCTATGCGGCCGATGAAGGCGAGGAGAGCGAGGAAGGCGGCGCGTTGGGGAGCACGGCAGGCAGTTGGCATCCGAAGCTGCGTCAGGCGCGCTATGCGCTCAAGCTGGCGCTCTTGCGGCGCGTCGACGCCGACGAAAACGAGCAGCAGCGCATCGCCGAGATTCTGCTGCGCGCCGCTGCCGAAATCGAAGGAAAGAATGCGGCCGGTCCGGCGCCGCAAGGCGAGCGCGCGTAATGTAATCGACGCCCCGCACGTCAAGCAAGGCAACGAAGAGAAACGAAACTCAGAACGATAGCCACACCGGTAACGGCGGCCCATTCAGCCGCCGTTCGATCGCGCCGTTATTCAGTTGCGGCCGATCCCCATCGATAAGGACTTAAATAAGCATGTATGCCCTGCCTTTAGCGCGCGAGCGGCGTCTCATCTGGCTACTCGCCCTCGTGCAATTCACGCTCATCATGGATTTCATGGTCATGATGCCGCTCGGCCCGCAGATCATGGCCGCGTTCGATATCTCGCCGTCGAAGTTCGCCGCGGCGGTCTCCGCGTATTCGTGGTGCTCCGGGTTATCGGCATTGCTCGCCGCCACCTATATCGATCGTTTCGATCGCCGCAAGTTGTTGCTGGCCGCGTATCTGCTGTTCGCGCTCTCGAACGTCGTCTGCGCTTGCGCCACGAGCTATCCGCTGCTCCTTGCCAGCCGCGCGTTCGCCGGCATCACGGGCGGCGTCCTAGGTGCGGGGGTCATGGCGATCGTCGCCGATGTGGTGCCGGTGGCGCGTCGCGGCGCTGCGACGGGCATCATCATGACGGGATTCTCGATGGCGGCGATCGCAGGCGTGCCGGCCGGCGTGTCGCTCGGCGCTTACTTTCATTGGTCGGCGCCGTTCTGGTTGTTGGCCGCGCTGACGGTCACGATAGCCGTCGCGACGTCTCGCATGGTGCCTTCGTTGGCCGATCATCTCGCGGTGCGCCCGCCCTCGCTCGCGCAAACGCTTCCCGCACTGGCCCGATTGTTGACCTATCCGCGCCATGTCCGGGCTTTTGCCCTGACGTTTCTCATCATGCTCGCGCACATGATGGTGATCCCGTTCATTTCGCCGATGCTCGTCGCCAATCACGGCATACCGCCCGGGCAGATCGCATGGCTTTATATGGCCGGCGGCGCGGCCACGTTCTTTACCTCGCGAGCGATCGGCCGGATGGCGGATCGCATCGGCCATCGTCTCGTCTTTCGCATCTTCGGGGTGCTCGCCTTGGCGCCCGTACTCATCGTCACGCATCTGCCGAATGTGCCGTTCGCGATCATGATTCCGGGCTTTGCGCTCTTTCTGATCATTTCGTCGGGCCGCATCGTGCCGATGCAGGCCATTTTGACTACCGTGCCGGATCAACAGCATCGCGGCGCCTTTCTCAGCGCCAACGGCGCGGTGCAAGCGCTCGGGACGGGATGCGGCGCGTGGATTGGCGGGCTGATGCTCTCGACCGACGCCGCAGGACATATCGCGGGGTATGGGCTCAACGGCTGGGTATCGGTGGTATTGGCGTCGCTGGCGCTTGTCTGGGTTGGCTGGGTGCGCGGCGCCGGGGCGCAGCCGAGTGCGGCGGCGCCTGCCGCGAACTCGGCGCCCGAGTTGATCGGCGAGGCGTGAGGCCGGACGCATCAGAAAAGCGGGCGTACCAATGAACGTCGGCTTTAGCGAATCGCGCCACGCGACTAGTGCGTGGCGCGATTAGCGCAATCAAGCGTGTGCCCGGCGCGTCGGGTCGGACACACGCGTCTGCCTGCGCTAACGCTCACGCGCTGCGCCGGCCGCCTTGCGTGTGCGCGCCGCGGGCCAGCACAGGAATCAGCGCCTGCCCCGTATGGCTTTCGCGCACACGCGAGAGCGTTTCGGGATCGGCTGCAGCCACGATCATGCCGCCGCCCGCCCCGCCTTCGGGGCCCAGGTCGATGATCCAATCGGCTTCGGCAACCACATCGAGATCGTGCTCGATGACGATCACGCTATGCCCCGCATCCACGAGCCGATGCAGCACGCGAATCAGCCGCGCCACGTCGGCCATATGCAGGCCCACTGTCGGTTCGTCGAGCACGTAGAGCGTGTGCGGCGCTTTCTGTCCGCGCCGCGTCACGTCGTCGCGCACCTTCGCCAATTCGGTCACGAGCTTGATCCGCTGGGCCTCGCCGCCCGAGAGCGTCGGCGAAGGCTGGCCCAACGTGAGGTAGCCCAAGCCGACATCCTTCATCAATTGCAACGGGTGGGCGATGCTCGGCATCGGCGCGAAGAACTCGACGGCTTCGTCGATCTCCATCGTCAGTACGTCGCCGATATTCTTGCCGCGCCAAGTCACCGCCAGGGTTTCGGGGTTGAAGCGCTGACCATGGCAGACGTCGCACGGCACCTTCACATCGGGCAAGAAGCTCATGCCGATCGTCCGCACGCCCTGCCCTTCGCATGCCGGGCAGCGGCCGTCGCCCGTATTGAACGAGAAGCGCGATGCCGCATAGCCGCGCGCCCTCGCTTCCAGGGTCTCGGCGAAAAGCTTGCGAATCGTGTCCCACACGCCGATGTAGGTGGCGGGACACGAGCGCGGCGTCTTGCCGATCGGCGTTTGGTCGACTTCGAGCACGCGATCGATCGATTCGAAGCCCGTAATCGAACTGCAGCCTTGCCAGCGGTGCGTCACCTGCAGCGGCGCGCGCGTGGTGCTGGCGCCGCTCGTGCGGCGGCTCGGCTGGGTGCGCGCGTTTTCGCCTTCTTGCGTGGCGCGCCGCGCTCGCCGAGTCGCCGGCGACGACAACACCGAGCGGCCCACGGCGTCGAGCAAGTTCGTCATCAAGACGTCGCGCGCCAGCGTCGATTTGCCGGAACCCGAGACGCCCGTCACCGCGACGAGCCGTGCAAGCGGAATGCGCGCCGTGACATCGCGCAAGTTGTGCAGCGATGCGTCATGCACCGTCAACCATCGATCGGGAACAGCCGCTTTGGCGTCGAGCCGCACTTCACGGCGCGGCTGCAGCGGGTGAACGATAGGCCGCGCGAGGAACTGTCCTGTCAGCGAATCGGCATGCGCGGCCAGATCCTTCACCGCGCCTTCGGCGACCAGCCGGCCGCCGCGTTTGCCCGCGCCGGGGCCGATATCGATGATGTGATCGGCGCGGCGAATCGTATCTTCGTCGTGCTCGACGACCACGAGGGTGTTGCCCTTTTCGCCGAGCTGATGCAAAGCATCGAGCAAGATGCGGTTATCGCGCGGATGCAGCCCGATCGTCGGCTCGTCGAGCACATAGCACACGCCCTGCAAGTTGCTGCCGAGTTGCGCGGCCAGGCGAATGCGCTGCGCTTCCCCGCCCGATAGGCTCGGCGCCGCACGGTCCAGGCTCAAGTAGCCGAGCCCGACTTCTTCGAGGAAGCGCAAGCGGCTGGCGATCTCGCTGATGACATCGCGCGCGATCTGCTGCTCGCGTCCACCAAGCTCGATTGTGTCGATCCATCGGCGTGTATCCGATACGGTCCAACGCCCGATATCGACGATCGAGCGGCCGTCGAACTGCACCGCGCGCGCCGTTTCGTTCAAGCGCGTGCCGCCGCAGTCGGGGCATGGCGCATCGCTTACGCCTTCAATCTCCTGCTCCTCGGACGGCAGCGTTTGCTCGCGGCCTCGGCCGTCGTCGGCGCCGAGCACCGTGTCGTCGTAGGCGGCACGCTGTTCGCGCGTCAACGCAAGCCCCGTGCCGACGCAGCTCGTACACCAGCCATGTTTGCTGTTGTACGAGAACATGCGCGGGTCGAGCTCGGGGTAGCTCGTCGCGCAGACGGGACATGCACGCTTGACCGACAGCACCTCGATCTCGCCGATGGCGGCCGTCGGCCGCTTCGCCCCGAGCGCATCGGCCAATCCGTCTAGCGGCGCGAGCAGATGCACGACGCCTTTGCCCAGCTCCAGCGCGGCATCGAGCGCGCGCCGCAGTTCGGCTTCGTTATCGGCCGACACGACCACATCGGCCACCGGCAACTCGATCGTGTGTTCGCGGAAGCGTTCGAGCTTAGGCCAGGGGTCGACCGGGAGGAATTCGCCGTCCACTCTGAGATGCGTATGGCCGCGCGCCTTCGCCCATTTCGCGAGATCGGTATAGATCCCCTTGCGATTGACGACGAGCGGCGCGAAAAAGCCGACATGCTCGCCGGCATAGTTGCGCAGCAAATGCGCGGCGATCGATTCGGCGCTTTGCGGCATGACGGCCGTGCCGTCGTGGATGCAGTGCTGAATGCCGAGCTTCACGTAAAGCAGCCGCAGAAAGTGCCAGACCTCCGAAGTGGTGGCGACGGTACTCTTGCGTCCCCCTCGCGAAAGACGCTGCTCGATCGCGACGGTCGGCGGGATGCCATAGACGGCGTCCACTTCGGGGCGGCCCGCCGGCTGCACGATCGAACGCGCATAGGCGTTCAACGATTCGAGGTAACGGCGCTGGCCTTCGTGGAACAGAATATCGAAGGCCAGCGTCGATTTGCCGGAGCCCGACACGCCCGTGACGACGTTGAATTTGCCGTGAGGGATGTCGACGTTCAAGCTCTTGAGGTTGTGCTCGCGCGCGTTGACGATGCGCACGACATCATCGCCCTCGACCGCGCGGCGCGAACGCGCCGCCGCGAGCGCCGATTGGAGCGGCTTGCCCGCGTCGCCAACGTTCGCCGTGTTCGCCGCATCGGATGTACCGGCCGTGCGGGTGATCTTGGCGCCCAGCGTGCCGTCGTATTGTTTGAGCGCTCGCCCCGTATGCGAGGCGGCGCATGCCTTGATCGCGTCCGGCGTGCCTGCCGCGACGATCAACCCGCCTTCGTCGCCGCCCTCGGGGCCCAGATCGACGATCCAATCGGCCGCGCGGATCACGTCGAGGTTGTGTTCGATGACAATCAACGAATGGCCGCGCGCAAGCAGCTTGCCGAAGGCGCGCATGAGCTTGGCGATGTCGTCGAAATGCAGGCCGGTGGTCGGTTCGTCGAACATAAAGAGCCGGCCGCCGGGCGCGGCGGGCTCGTTCGTCTTGCTGCCCGTTTCGGCGAGGAAGCCCGCCAGCTTGAGCCGCTGCGCCTCGCCGCCCGAAAGCGTCGGCACCGGCTGCCCGAGCTTCACGTATTCGAGGCCGACGTCGACGATCGGCTGCAGCACACGCAGGACGTCGGCGTCGCCGGCGAAAAGCGTCACGGCTTCGCTGACGGTCAGTTCTAGCACATCGGCGATGGAGAGCGCGCGGGCGCCCCGTTCAACCGTGACATCGAGCACCTCGGTTCGATAGCGACGTCCATCGCAATCCGGGCAGCGCAAGTAGACGTCCGACAAAAACTGCATTTCGACGTGCTCGAAGCCCGAGCCGCCGCAAGTCGGGCAGCGCCCGTCGCCCGAGTTAAAGCTGAACGTGCCGGCCGAATAGCCGCGCTGCAAGGCGAGCGGCGCCTTGGCGAACAGCTTGCGGATTTCGTCGAACGCGCCGACGTAGCTCGCGGGATTCGAGCGCGCGGTCTTGCCGATCGGCGACTGATCGACGAAAACCGCATCGGCGATCAACTCGGCCCCGATCAAATTCCGATGAGCGCCCGGTGTTTCGGTCGGTCTTCCCAGATGACGCGCGAGCGCGGGATACAGCACGTCCTGGATCAAGGTCGACTTGCCCGAGCCCGAAACGCCCGTCACGCAGACGAGCCGCGTGAGCGGCAACTCGACGGTGACATCGCGCAGGTTATGTTCGCTCGCGCCTTCGAGAATCATCCGAGGCGTTTGGTCATCGACGGGACGCCGCGCCCAATGCGTCGCATCGGCTACGCGCAAATGCGCGCCGAGGTATTGGCCCGTCAGCGTCTGCGCCGAGCGAATGTCAGCCGGCGTGCCGTCATAGACGATCGCGCCGCCGCGTTCTCCCGGGCCTGGTCCCATGTCGATCAAGCGATCGGCCGCCAACATCACCGAAGGGTCGTGCTCGACGACAACGAGCGTATTGCCCGCGTCGCGCAGCCGCCGCATCGCCTCGACGATTCGATCGAGATCGCGCGGGTGCAGGCCGATGCTCGGCTCGTCGAGCACGAACAGCGTCTTCGTCAGCGAAGTGCCGAGCGCTGTCGTCAAATTGATCCGCTGCACTTCGCCGCCGGAAAGCGTCCGGCTCTGTCGATCGAGCGTCAGGTAACCCAAGCCGACATCGCAGAGATAACGCAGCCGCGTGCGCACTTCGGCGACGAGCAGCTTCAGCGCATCGTCGAGCAGCGCGCTCGGCAAGGTCATTTCGTCGAAGAATCGGCGGATGCGCGCAATCGGCATCAGCATCAAGTCATGCACCGTCAAGCCAGGCAGCGCTTCGAGCTGTGCTCGGCTCCAAGTCACGCCGTTCGGCATAAAGCGATCGCGCGGCGAGAGCACCGCATCGGCGTTCGCCTTCGTCCCGAGGCGCCATAGCAGCGATTCGGTCTTGAGCCGCGCGCCGCCGCAGGTATCGCAAGGCGTGTAGCTGCGGTACTTCGACAAGAGCACGCGAATGTGCATCTTGTACGCCTTCGATTCAAGGTAGTTGAAGAAGCGCTTGACGCCATACCACTCGCGCTGCCACTCGCCGTTCCAATCGGGCGAGCCATTGATGACCCAGTCGCGCTCCGCATCGGTCAGTTCCGCCCAGGGCGTCGTGGTGCGAATGCGCGCACGCGCGGCGTAGCGCATGAGGTCGTCCTGGCACTCCTTCCAAGCCGGCGTTTGCATCGGCTTGATCGCGCCGCCCGCGAGCGTCTTACGCGCATCGGGAATCACGAGGCCGAGATCGACGCCGATCACGCGGCCGAATCCGCGGCACGCCTCGCACGCGCCATACGCCGAGTTGAACGAGAACAGCGCCGGTTGGGGATCGGCATAACGCAGATCGCTTTCAGGGCAATGCAGGCCCGTGGAAAAGCGCCAAATGCGCGGTTCGGGCGCTGCTTGCCCACTCTCGGCTTCAGCATCGCTATCGGGCAAGACATAAACGTTGACGCGCCCCGCGCCGCGTTTGAGCGAAGCTTCGATCGCTTCCACCACGCGGGCTTTGTCGGTCTTGCCGAGCCGGAACCGATCGGCGACGACGTCGAGCACCTTGCGCGCACCGGCCGGGCCCGTCACCTCGCGCTCGGCCTGCACGCGCGTGTAGCCGCTCGCCGACAGCCATTGGCTCACTTCCTCTGCGCTCGTTTGCTCGGGCAATTCCACCGGAAACGTGACGACCAGCCGCTCGTCTCTTTCCGCGGTGCGTGCGCCAAGCTCGGCGTAGATCGTCTCGGGCGTATCGTGACGCACGGGCTCGGCGCTCGCCTTGTCGAACAGTTGCGCGGCGCGCGCGTAAAGCAGCTTCAGATGATCGTTCAGCTCGGTCATCGTGCCGACCGTCGAGCGCGAGCTGCGCACGGGGTTGGTCTGGTCGATCGCAATCGCGGGCGGCACACCGTCGACGCGATCGACCTGCGGCCGATCCATCCGGTCCAAAAACTGCCGCGCGTAGGCGCTGAACGTCTCGACGTAGCGACGCTGCCCCTCGGCGTAAAGCGTGTCGAACACCAGGCTCGACTTGCCCGAACCGGACGGCCCGGTGACAACCGTCATTTCTCCGGTACGCAGATCGAGATCGATATTTTTGAGATTGTGCTGACGAGCTCCGCGAATGCGGATAACGCCGGAAGTCATGAGACGTGTCCCTTTTACGCGCGATATCTAAGATGCGCGCCATCGTTTTGAGATAAGAAGACGCGCCAGGGGTGCAATGATAGTCCGGCTTGGCGCAGTTAGCCGGGATGCCGTTCAAGCCACTGGGGTTTGTTGGAAGAACGGCCCCGGAAGCTGGCGATCGGGCTCGATTGGCTGGCGCAGGACGTGCAAATTAGTGACAGCCACTGACGAGCGGAACAGGCGGCATTCGCCCGATAGAGCCCGCTCGGCCCGATCGAACCGCCGAACCGCCGAACCACGTTAGCCGACGGCTTCGAGCGACTCGCCCGCTAGCGCGGCGGCGACTCGCTCCTTGAGTACCGGCGCCAGTTCGCTTTCGAACCACGGGTGGTGCTTGAACCAGCCTTGGTTGCGAGGCGACGGATGCGGCAACGGTATCCGCGACGGGCCGTAGTCGCGCCAAGCCTCGACCGTCTCCGTCAGGCTGGCGCGACGCTCCCCGGCCAAGAAGCGCCGCTGCGCGTAGGCGCCGACAAGCAAGGTCAGCCGGACATGCGGCATTTCCGCCAAGACACGTTCGAGCCACAGCTCAGCGCATTCGGGCCGGGGCGGCAAATCACCGGAGGCGCCGCGCCCGGGATAGCAATACGCCATCGGCACCAGGGCGATGCGGCTGGCATCGTAAAAGCAGTCGGGATCGATCCCCATCCAGTCGCGCAAACGCTCGCCGCTTTTGTCGTCCCACGGCACACCCGAGGCATGCACGCGCGCACCCGGCGCTTGACCGATGACAAGCACGCGCGCCGAACGCCCCACTTGAAGCACCGGCCGCGGCCCATGCGGCAAGTGCGCCTCGCAGGCACGGCAGGCGCGGATTTCAGCAAGCAGCGACGGCAAGCGTGAGCGGGAACGAGAGGAGGACGAGGACGACATTGAAGCAGATGATAGCGGGGATAAAACGATTGTCGGACGGCTGTCAGCGGTCAGTGACCACTCACTAATTAGTGCTGATGAGCCAATTTGCGCATGAGGTAATCGCGCAGCACGACGGCCTGATTGTGGTCGCGATCACGCGCGCCGAACAGCAAAGTCACGGGGCCACGCTTAGCCGCCTCGATCAGCGGTTGCCAGGCGGTGGGGTTCGCGTCGAGTTCGGCGCGATAGCGCTGTTGAAATTCTTCCCACCTCGCGGGATCGTGCCCAAACCACCGGCGCAGCTCAGTGCTCGGGGCGACGTCGCGCAGCCATGCTTCGAGCTTGAGCGTATCTTTCGTGACGCCGCGCGGCCACATCCGGTCGACCAGAAAACGTGCGCGCCCATCCTGCCCTAACGGGTCATAAGCTCTAACAATATCGATGCGCGCTTGCTTCATGGCAGTTCCTCCTGTGCGCAGGCGTACACGCCCCGCCGGCGCCGTGCGGGAAGACGCCGCGCCTTACCCGAACCTGCGACAACGCGCCGCACGCACGGCCACAGCGCACCGCCGCTTCGATCAAATTTGTCGCAGCGCTGCGTCGAGCGCATGGGCAGCCGTGCGGTCGCCATCCGTTGCGAGCGTCGCACGAAAGACAGTTTGCCCGTTATGGCCGACCGCCGCTGGCGAATCCCACTGCAACGCCACGTGCGAGCGCCGTGCCCACCCGTGCGCGCGCACGGCCGCACCACCGCTGTGCCCAATGCCGGCCGGGGCGCCGTCGACTGTCGCGGGGATCCGCATCGACGCTCGTTCGCGCTCGATCGCCTCGGCGGCCGGCCATTTGACCGATAGCTCGCGCGCATCGTACTGGCCTAGCTTGCGGCTTTCGACCCAGACCACCACGGTGTGCGTGGAGACGTCGACCGAAATCGCATAGCGGCCAATGCTGAATCGCCGCGCTGCGATGTTGGTTCGCCACAGCGGGCGCGGGCGGCAAATCCAAAGAACGGCCGCATAGAGCGCCGGCGCCGCAACGAGCCAACCATTCGTCTCGGCAATCGCATAGAGGGTCCGCCGCCCGCCCGCCGCCCAGACGAATACGCCGATCGACCAAACGGCAAATAGCAGACACAGAAAAGCGAAGACGCGCAGCGCTTGCCTAAGCCATTGGGGAAGCGGATGGAACGGCCGCTCGGGGCGCGCGCGGGCGCCGGGCAAAACGATCAGCAGAAAGAGGAACACGCCGTTGATCGAAGCCCACGGCGAGGACGCCATCGCCGACAGCGATTCGCCGTACCCCATTTGCGCCATCGAGTACAGCCAGCGCGCCAGCAACACGAGACCGATGGCGCGCAGCGTGAACATCGTGCCGGCGCCGGGGGCCGGCTCCGCTCGCGTGGGGTTCGCTCTCGCCAAGACGCTCTCCTATCGATGGATGGCTCGCCGCGGATTTGTGCGGCAGCAGCATTATAGGGATTCGCGCGCCGCCTTTCTCGGGCAGATTGGGCGCCCTGGCCCGATCGGAACAAACGTTTCCGTACCCGAAATAGGCGCCGACGTAGCAGGCCAGCGCAACTGCCGCTCGGCGCCCGGAAGGCCCGGCGCCCGGAAAGCCCGGCGCCCGGAAACGACACGCCCCGCGTGCCGGGAGGCAGGCGGGGCGCATACGAGCAGCAACCGAGGCGCGGGCCGAACAAACCGCCCGGGCTCGCGCGCTCTACACCTCTCTACATCGTTAGCCGGCGGCGACTTCGCGCAGCACGGTGCGACGCTTTTGGCGCAGCAGGTTTTCGTACGATGCGAGATAGTTCTGCGCCATCACCTTCGACGTGAAGCGCTCCTCGAAAGCCTTGCGCACGGTTGCGCGCGGCAGCGACGGCAGACGCTTGAGCGCGGCCACAGCCGAGAGTTCGTCTTCGACGACGAAACCCGACACGCCGTTCTCGATGACTTCGGGCACCGAGCCGCGCTTGAACGCGATCACGGGCGTGCCGCACGCCATCGCTTCGATCATGACGAGACCGAAGGGCTCCGGCCAATCGATCGGGAACAGCAACGCATGGGCGCCGCCGAGGAATTCGGCCTTCTCGGATTCGCTGATTTCACCGATGTACTCGACGTGCGGCAACGCGAACAGTGGCTTGATCTGCTCTTCGTAGTAAGCGCGATCGGCCTTGTCGAGCTTGGCGGCGATCTTGATCTTCATCCCGGCCTTCTCGGCGATGCGGATGGCCGTATCGACACGCTTTTCCGGCGAAATACGGCCGAGGAACGCGAGGTAGCTCGGCTCGACATCGGTGCGCGGCGTGAGCAGGTTCTCGGGCAAGCCGTGGTAGACGGTCGAGAGCCAGCTCGCCTGCGGCAACGGCATACGCTGATTGTCCGAGATCGACACGACCGGGACATCGTTGAACGTATTGAAAATCGGCTGCAGCTCGGGCAGATCGAGACGGCCGTGCAGCGTCGTCAGATGCGGAACCGGCTGGCGCGAGAACAGCGAGAACGGGTAGTAATCGATGTGGAAATGCAGCACGTCGAATTCGTCGGCACGACGGCGCACTTCTTCGAGCAGCAGCATGTGCGGAGCCATCGTGTCGCGGATCGACGGATCGAGACGCAGGGCCTGGGGCCAGAACGCTTCGAGCTTCGCCGATGTCTGCGAATCGCCGCTTGCGAACAGCGTCACGTCATGACCGAGCTCCACGAGGGCTTCCGTCAGATACGACACCACGCGCTCCGTCCCGCCGTAGAGCTTGGGAGGAACCGCCTCATGCAAAGGAGCGATTTGAGCGATCCGCATAGTGATGAACTCCTAATAAAAATTCAGGCAAAAATGTTGGCTGTTGGCAAGGAAGCGAATCGCCCGCTCCAGCATCAGGCGGCAGCACGCCCGTTCTTCTTGGGAACGGGTGCGATTCGCCCACGGCCGTCGACCGCGGTCGATCAGCCCAGGCGCTACGCGCCACGCGTCATTGCATCTGTCGTTAAACGCACAACAGCTCCATACGTTGACGCGGTTCGTAAAATTTCCTAAGGGCAAACCCGGATCGATTATCCGACCGGTTTCATGCTGCGCCGCGGAACATTTCAAACTCTTTACATTGTTACAAGCGGGAAACATTTCGCCGGCCCCGCTGCCCAGCAGCGCGCCTAAAGTAGCCCGGAGCGCTGCGCATATCGGCCGCTAGCGTGCCGGAGGCTCCCGGGGGAGCCCCCGGCGCCGAGCCGAACAGGCATAGGTATCGCCTCAATGCAACCGTCTTCAGCAAAATTCGGACGACATTCCGGCACAACCGGTTATTGTATCCGAAAATTACGGTTTCCTTGAGCCGACCTTTCGTTCCAGACGCGCACCGAACTTGCTCACCGCATCACCCATTGCACCCACCGACGACGCGACGCCGCCAAGCGGCGTTGTTCGTAGCCAACGCTCGTCGCGAAGCCCCGGGGAACTTCCGCGGATGTTTACAATGGCGGCGGGCCGCGCCATCTCGATATTGGTCGAGATAGGCTCCCGGTCCGCCACACGCAGACTATGCTTTTCATGACACTCGCTTCGCGTGCCTCGCACGAACCACAATTGGAACATTTGACCGTCGCCGACCGTAACGCCCGCAACGCCAAGCTGTCGGGTTACGCCGACCGGCCGCTCGCGTTCTTGCTTAGTTACATCCGGCGCCATCCCGTCTCTCACGGCATCGTGCTGGGGAGCGTATTCGCGGCCGTCGTGTGCGCGCTAGCCTCCCAATACGCCATCAAGCATTTGATCGACGTGCTCGGCATGGGCAGGCATCACCCCGGCCCGCTGTGGGCGGCGTTCGGCATCTTGGTCGGACTCATCGCCGCCGACAATCTGCTGTGGCGGATCGGCGGATGGGTGGCCGCGCACGCGTTCGTCCGCGTCACCGGCGATCTGCGGCGCGATCTGTTTCAGTATCTGACGGGCCACTCGCCCACCTACTTTGCCGAGCGTCAGCCCGGTACGCTCGCCAGCCGCATCACCGCCACCTCGAACGCCGTCTATACGTCGGAAAACACGATGGCGTGGAACGTGTTGCCGCCTTGCATCGCGGTGCTCGGCGCCATCGTCATGATCACCACCGTCAACCCGGTCATGGCGGGCTGCCTGATGCTGTGCTCGGGCGTGCTCGCCATTGTGCTGTTCAAGCTCGCGGGGCGCGGCTCGTCGCGCCACCATAAATTTGCGACGAAAGCGGCGGCCGTCGACGGCGAACTCGTCGACGTGATCGGCAACATGGCGCTCGTGCGCGCCTTCGGCATGACGTTGCGCGAGCAGCGGCGCTTTGGCGATACGGTCAAAGGCGAAATGGATGCGCGCCAGCAAAGCCTGCTTTATCTCGAACGGCTGCGGTTGCTGCATGCCGTGATCACGGCGCTGCTCTCCGCCGGCTTGCTCGGCTGGGCGCTCTGGCTATGGAATCAGGGCCGCGCCACCTCGGGCGACATCGTGCTCGTCAGTTCGCTCGGCTTCACGATCCTGCATGGCACGCGCGACTTGGCCGTCGCGCTCGTGGATGTCACGCAACATATCGCGCGGCTTGCCGAGGCCGTCAAGACGCTGCTCGAACCGCACGGCATGCCCGATCGCGCGGATGCCGTCGAGCTCGCGCCGCGCGGCGGGCGTGTCGATTTTGAGGGCGTGACGTTCGCCTACCCGCGCCGCCGCGCCATTCTCGATCACTTCGATCTGCACATCGAAGCCGGCCAGCGCGTGGGCCTGGTGGGCAAATCGGGCGCTGGCAAATCGACCGTGCTGGCGCTGCTGCAGCGCTTTTACGAAACGCAGGGCGGCTCGATCAAGATCGACGGTCAAGACATCGCCACGATCACGCAGGACAGCCTGCGCCACGCGATCGCGCTCGTGCCGCAGGACATCGCGCTGTTTCATCGGACGATTTACGAAAACATCGCCTACGGCCGGCCCGAAGCCAGCCGCGAGGAAGTGTATGCGGCGGCCCAAGAAGCGCGCTGCACCGATTTCATCGAAGCCATGCCGGACGGATTCGATACGATCGTCGGCGATCGCGGCGTAAAGCTTTCGGGCGGCCAGCGCCAGCGGATCGCGATCGCACGGGCCATCTTGAAGAACGCGCCGATTCTGCTGCTCGACGAGGCGACATCGGCGCTCGATAGCGCCTCGGAAGAAGCGATTCAGCAAGCCCTCGACCGGCTCATGGTGGGCCGCACGGTGATCGCCATCGCGCACCGGCTGTCGACGTTGCAGAACTTCGACCGCATCATCGTGATGAGCTCGGGCAAAGTCATCGACGACGGCACGCCCGAAGCGCTGCGCAATCGGCCCGGGATCTATCGCGATCTGCTCAATAAGCAACACGGTAAGACGATGCAACTGCACGTCGGCGGCGGCCGCAAAATCGACGAGCACGTCGCTTAAATATTGTCGGCTGGAAGGCCCGGGTCGTTCGATGCCGGGCCTTGACGCCGCGGTGTGATCGGATTGACGTTCCGTTTTCCGCACGTCCCCTCCTCGCTCTCCTCGCTGTTCAGAAGCCACCGTCCTCCTCCGCAGTCGGCAATCATTCGCAGCCTCGCCGCGGCACGCCTCCGTCATAAAAGGAATTGGCGGCTTTCTCGTCGCGTGTCGCGTTTTCGCGTTGGCCAGCGCACGGCTCATTAGCCCGTGTGAGGATGAACCCAGCTGTTCAACCAAAGGAGGCAGCCATGTCGAGCGCAATCGGAGCGGTAGGATCGAATTCAGCAACTACTGGAGTGGGTCAGGCGGGAGAAGGCGGCGCGGAAAAAGCGAAGAAACACCATAAGCACAAGGAAGCGATGGACGCGATGAACAAGATCGCCAACGGCATGGGAACAGCCGCCGATCCCGCCGTCCAGAGCGTTACCGCTGGCGGTCAAGCCGCTGCGCCCAGCCAACAAGCCGGCACTTCGGTTCCAGCAGCCACTCAGGCCTCCACGTGATCGACGAGCACCGCCACGGCTAACCACCCTTACCAGGTAGCGCCTTCATGAAAAACCCGAGCGAAATGTATGACGATGTACGGCGTGCGCAGCGCGATGGCAGGGCTGCGGATGCGGCGGCACTGGCTGAGTTGCTGCATGAGAGCGCGCCAGGTTCGCGCGAGTCGCTAACCGTCAAGGTGGGCGATTTGCTCAACCGTGGCGAGTACCTCGATGCGCTTTATTGCGTCAACAGTCCTGAAGGTGAAGCCTTCCCGGAGCTGAAAGCGGTATGCCTGTATTTGTTGGACGATCCGCTATGGCAAGGCATCGCCACCTCGCTCGAGGATAGCGACGATCCGCACGTGAGCCTCGCCATGCGGCAACTGCTCGGTAAAGCGTGAAATACTAGGGCCGACATGCGGCGGCGGGCTCAACACACACTCGCCGCCGCCTGACTCCCGTCTCTCTTCCGTCTCTCCCGTCTCGTCTCAAGCCGCCACGCGCTTGCGCGTCGTCTTGACGCCGGCCGCGGCGCGCTTCGTCTCTTTCGCGTTCTTCGATTTTTCCGACGGTTGCTGTTCGCCTCCCTGCGCCAAGTCACGCAAAAACGTGTCGCGCCACACCGACACATTGTTGCTGCGCAGTTGCGCGATCATGTCGCGATAGCGCGCGCGCCGTTCGGGAAGCGGCATCGAGAGCGCCTGAGCCAGTGCCTGCGCCATGCCGTCGATATCGACGGGGTTGACGATCAACGCACCCGTCAATTCGTCGGCCGCGCCGGCGAAGCGCGACAGCACGAGCACGCCCGGATCGTCGGGGTCCTGCGCCGAGACATACTCTTTGGCGACGAGATTCATCCCGTCGCGCAGCGGCGTCACATAGCCCACGTGCGACGCGCGAAACAGCGCCGCGAGCACCGGCCGTTCGTACTGCCGATGAATGTAGCGGATCGGCGTCCAGTCGAGCTCGGCAAAGCGCCCGTTGATCCGCCCCAGCTCCGTCTCGAGCCGCAAGCGAATATCTTGGTAGGCGTGCATATCGGCGCGCGTGGGCGGCGCGATCTGCATGAACGAAACGTTGTTGCGACACGCCGGCGTCTGATCGAGCAGCCGCTCGAAGGCGCGGAAGCGTTCGACCAATCCTTTCGAATAATCGAGCCGATCGACGCTCATGATGAGCTTGCGCTCGTGCAGCGTCTGGCGCATCGTGCGCACCGATTTGCCGCGCGCGCCGGCTTTCGCGAGCTGCGCGATCTCGTCGGGATACACGCCGATCGGATAGGCGGCCGCGTGCAGCGAACGCCCGAACGCACGCACGCGCGCGGGCGCACCGGCGACGAACGGCGCAGCGTGTGCGCCACCCTCGATCTCCCCCGCGCCTTCATGCACGACGTAATCGCAAAACGCCCGCACATCGGCCTGCGTTTGGAAACCCAGCAGATCGAACGAACAGAGCGCTTCGACGAGCTCGCGATGCGGCGGCACGGCCAGCAACACTTGCGCGGCCGGAAACGGGATGTGCAGGAAAAAACCGATGCGGTTGCGCACACCCGCCGCCCGCAGCGCCTGCGCGAACGGAATCAGATGGTAATCGTGGACCCAGATCACATCGTCGGGACGCAGCAGCGGCACGAGCTGCTGCGCGAGCCACGTATTGACGCGCCAATAGCCGTCGAAATCGTGCCGATCGTATTGGATCAGATCGGCGCGGTAGTGGAACGCCGGCCACAGCGTGGCGTTCGAAAAGCCGCGGTAATACTGATCGTAGTCGCGCCGCGACAGCCCGATCGTCGCGAAGGTGACGGGGCCATGCTCGGCCACCTGCAATTGCGGATGCCCGGACGACACCACCTCGCCGCTCCAGCCGAACCACATGCCGCCGGTTTCCTTCAGGGCGTCGTAGACCCCAACGGCCAAGCCGCCGGCGGCCGGGCCGCCTTCGGAAATCGGTGCGACCCGGTTCGACACGATGATGAGGCGGCTCATGACTGCTTCCGCACCGCTACATTGATGGCCGCGAGCCAATCGACGAACGCGCCGACCGATTCGACGCGCGTGCGCGCGCAGGTATCCCCCGCGCCCACTTTGATCGAGAGCCCGCCGCGCTCGTTGACGACGGCGAACGCCTTTTCGTCTGTTAGATCGTCGCCGGCGAACACAGGTGTGCGTCCGGCGAACGGCGGCTCGTCCAAAAACGCTGAAACAGCGCGCCCCTTATCGACGTTCTTCGGCTTGATCTCATAGACCATCTTGCCCGGCTGCAGCACGTAAGCATCGGCGTAACGCTCGACCAAACGCTGCGTCGCTTCGCGCGCGGCCGTTTCCGCCAGCGGCGCGTTGCGGTAGTGGAGCGCGAGCGCGGCGCCCTTGATCTCGAGTAGCGTCCCGGGGTGAGCGTTGACGAGCTCGGCCAACACGCGCTCCATGCGCAGGAGGCGCTCATCGTTGAAACCGATCCGTACCGTATCGCCGCTCGCGTCGCGCCGTTCCGCGCCATGCAGCCCGGCGATGGGAAGATCGGGGATGCCGAGAAAGCCGTCGATGCTATCGATGCCGCGCCCCGACACCACGGCCACGGCGCCGTGCGTGGCGCGCCGCAGCTGCGCGAGCGTATCGACGACGGCCGACGGCACGATGACGCCGTCCGGGGTGGGCGCGAGTTCGACGAGCGTGCCGTCGAAATCGAAGAAGAACGCTGTCTCGCTCGGAGACAGAAAAGCCGGTAAAGATTGCATCAGCTTATTTCGCGTAACGGCCCGTCCAGCCTTTCAGCCAGTTGGAACCGGAAAAGTTTGCGCATATTACCGCGCCTGCGCCGGCTTTTCGAGCAAAGCGCGATGGAAGCTGCCTGCGCCGAGAAACCGACCGCGACTCGGCGGCCTGCTCCGTATCTTGCCCGTTTTTGCCGGTTGCCTGTGTATTGCCCGCTCCTGCGACATATTGCCCCGATGTATCCGTATCCCCGCCCCATGGACGGTAACCGTAAGGCAATTGCGCTATAGTCGCAGCCTCGCAGCCGCCGGATGGGCGCTGCCCACCCGGGGTGGCGCCGCCGCGATCAAGCACTGTCACAGAGTCACGGATGCCGCCACATGTTCCCCGCGTCGGCTCGCCGTCCGGCGAACCGCCCCCCGTCCGCATCGAATCGTCGGGTTTCGTTCGAGCCGCGCTTGCATCGGGCCGTTGGGCCCGCACCGCCAAGGCCCTGGCGGCCCTCGCCTGCGCCGCGTTCATCGCCGGCTGTTCGCACGACGACGGCCCTTGGCGATTGACCGACGTCACCGGTCATCTTCCCGACCTTGCGTTCAAGTTGACCGAGGACAACGGCCAAAGCGTCGATGCAACGGCGTTTCGCGGCCGCACGACGCTCGTGTACTTCGGCTACACGCATTGTCCCGACGTGTGTCCCGAAACGATGGCGCGATTGATGCAAGTGCTCGAGAAGCTACCGCCCGCCGACGCGAAGCAGGTGCGCATCTTGTTTATCTCTGTCGATCCGGCGCGCGACACGCCGCAAGCTTTGCACGCCTATGTCTCCGCGTTCGACGCCGAGCACATTCGCGGGCTGACCGGCACGGACGCCCAAGTGGAATCGCTCGCCAAGCGTTACCGTGTCGCCTACCAGATGGAGAAGCGCGACCCGAACGGCAACTACGAAGTAACGCATAGTTCCGCCGTCTATATCTTCGATCGAGACGGCCGGGCTCGGCTATTGGCGACGAGCGGGGATTCGCCGGACGCCATCGCGCAGGATCTCCGGCGCGTGATCGAGCACGATGCTTGAGGGGCGAGCGATGCTAATCAACGAAGTCAACCCATAATCAGATACGAACCATGTCGATCACCTCTTGTCTCCGTAACCAGCGGCCCACCGCCACGATCGCCGCATTGACGGCCGCGCTCTTTTGCCTCGGCGCGATGTCCAGCACACCCGCCAGCGCGGCCGGCGCGGCCGCGGTCAGTGCGACGAACGCGTGGATCCGTTGGCTCCCGAGCAACTTGCCGGCCGCCGGTTACGTCACGCTCACGAACGCGAGCGATAAGAACATCGATTTGACCGACGTAACGAGCCCCGATTACGGCAGCGCCATGCTGCATCAAACGGTGTCGAACGGATCGACGACGAATATGGTGATGGTGGATAAGGCCACCGTGCCGGCCCATGGCAGCCTGAAAATCGCCCCGGGCGGCTATCACATCATGCTCGAGGAGCCCGCGCACAAAATCGCCCCCGGCGATATCGTGCATGTGAAGCTGACGTTCTCGGACGGCGAGACGCTCGTCGCGCCGTTCACCGTCAAATCGCCGGCCACGGCGAAGTAAGACAGGCGCTGCGATGAATCTGCTTTACTGGCTCGATCCCTGGGAACCCTCGCCGACGGTGGTCGTCGCCGTGCTCGTCGCCGCGATCTTGTTCGCGCGCGGCGTGCGGCATGCGCGCGTGTCGCTGCTTCGCCAGGTGTCGTTTTGGTTCGGACTCGTCGCGTTGTATATCGCGCTGCATACGCGCCTCGATTATTTCTTCGAGCACGAATTCTTTATGCATCGATTGCAGCACCTCGTGCTGCATCACCTCGGGCCGTTTTTCATCGCGTGGTCGTATCCGGGCGCAGCGTTGCGGGCGGGGATTCCGTTCCGTTGGCGCCAGCGCTTTGTCGGTCCCGCCGTGCGCGCTAAGCCGGTGCGCATCGCACTCGACGTCGTCTTCAATCCGTTCGTCGCCGTGCTGCTCTTCGTCGGGCTCATCTACTTTTGGCTGCTTTCGCCGATTCACTTCAAAGCGATGCTCGATTGGCGGCTCTATCGGGTCATGAACTGGAGCATGGTGATCGATGGCCTCCTGTTCTGGTGGCTCGTGCTCGATCCGCGGCCGGCGCCGCCGGCGCGCTTGTCGCCGGGGCGACGGATCATGATGGTCGTCGCGGCCATTCCGCCGCAAATCGTGCTTGGCGCATTGATCTTCTTTACGCCGCACGAGCTCTATCCGATCTATTCGATCTGCGGCCGCGCGTTCACTTGGATCAGCCCGATCCGCGATCAGCAAATCGGCGGGCTTTTGCTCTGGATTCCGGGCTCGATGATGAGCGTGTTCGGCGCGCTGATCGCGCTGCGACATTGGATGCGGCTTTCGGCGCGGGAACGGCTACAAGAGGAACGACGAGAAACGCCTGCCGCACCACCATCGCCTGCCGCCGCCCGCGCGCATTGAAGGCGACCCGTACATCTTTTCACACGTTCGCAGCTCAAACAGAGCGCATCCAGATGTGAGGGATTCCATCTTCATCGTGGATCTCGGAGATCGGCTCAAAACCGAACGCCCCGTAAAACATTTGCAAGTGCGCCTGCGCATGCAATTTGATCGCGGCATCGGGCCATTGCGCGACGATGTGTTTGAGCGCTTGTTCTAGCAGTGCGGCGCCCAAGCCGATCCCACGGAAAGCTGACGTCGTCAGCACGCGGCCGATGCGGATATCGGTATCCGACTCATCCGGCAGCAACACACGCAGATAACCGGCCAAGCTCGGGGGCGCGGCGCGCTGTTCGCTGCTGTTCTCCTGCTTTCGGGCTTGGGCTTCGCCCTCGGCCGCGTCGTCCGCCGCATACGCGAACAAATGCCACGCCGCCTTATCGAGCCCGTCGACATCGTTATAAACGCACTGCTGCTCGACGACAAACACAGCGTTACGCGCCTCGAGCATGTCGTACACCTCGAGCCCCGTCAGATCGGGAAACGGCTTCCAGCGCCATTCGAGGGATTCATGATCATCACGGGTGGGAGTGGTCATAGGCGAATTCGGGAAAACGGTGCCAGCGATTATCCCGCGACGTCGCCGCGATTGCCAGCGTGGGCACGCGGGCGTCCCCATCGGTCGGGCATGCGATCGGGCACGGCGCCCCTATCGGTCCTATGCCGTTCAGCCGAATCGCGCTGCCCTTCTCCGGCGCGTAGGATGTTTCTCACTGTGCGTCGCATCTCCCAGTGCATGTTTCCGCGGGCATGCCATTCACGAGAAGGAACCTCATGACCGACACGAAAAGCCACACAGAAACCATTCTCTTCGGTGCATTCGATCGTCACAATTTCGGCGATCTCCTCTTCCCGCACATCGCGGCCGCCATGCTGCCGGGCCGGCATTTGCGCTTCGCCGGCTTGGCCGAAAGCGATATGCGCGAATACGGGGGGCACGAGGTCGAAGCCATTTCGACATTGATCGATCTGTGCGGCGAGCAGCCAGTCGATATCGTTCATGTCGGCGGCGAATTACTCACCTGCGATGCCTGGCAAGCGGCCGTCATGCTGTCCTCGACTCGGCGCGCGAAGTCGGTCATCAACGAGAGAGCGGCTTGGCTATGGGTGCCGCTGCAATGGGCGGACGAACATCTCGGCATCGCCACGCGCGCGCCGTACGTTTTGTCGCGCGCCTACTTCGCGAATACGCGTCGCCTGGCGTTCAACGCGATCGGCGGGGTCGAGCTCGATCGCTGCGAAGCGTCCATGCGCGCGGAGGTGATCGAATCGCTTAAAACCGCCGACGACATCACCGTGCGCGACATCATCACGCAAGAAACGCTCGAGGCGCAGGGAATCGCAACGCGGCTTTTGCCCGATCCGGCTGTGATGGTGGCGGAACTCTTCGGCGATCTCATCCGGAGCCGCTGGGAAGGGGAGGCGGTCTCGATCATTCGCCACACGTGCCCGAACGGCTACATCGCCGTGCAGTTCAGCGCCGATTTCAGCGACGATCGCACGCTCGATCAAATCGCTGCGCAACTCGACGAAGCGGCTAAGGCGCATGGTCTCGGCGTCGCGTTCTTTTGCGCCGGCATTGCGCCGTGGCATGACGACCAAGAAGTCTTCGAAAGAACGCGGGAGCGCATGCGCACGCCGGCAGTTCAGATACTGACTTCGTCGAACGTATGGGACATCTGCGCCCTGATCGCAGGCAGCAGCGTCTATTGCGGAAGCAGCTTGCACGGCAGAATCGTCGCCGCGGCGTTTGGGCTGCCGCGCGTCAATATCCGCCACCCCGCCAGCACGAGCGGGCGCAGTAAGCAGCAAGCGTTCGCCGACACATGGGAAGAACCGGATATGCCCGGCGAAGTCGGCATCGACGAACTCGCACGAGGCGTCGATGCCGCCGTGCGAATGGACCCCGCGCGGCTCGAGCGAATAGCAGGCGCGCTCGTCCGCACCTATCAGGAAGGGTTCGCACGCGTTTCCGCGCAATTGGCGTAACGCATCGCAGCCGATCATGCGTGCAATTGGCCGAGCGGCTCGATCAATTGTGCGCGGTGATCGGCGTAGCCGCGGCGAACCTTGCGGCGAATCTTGCGGATCGACCAGAGCGATTGAAATTGGACCTGCGGAGCAAGCCCGTTTTGGTCCACAATGCGCGTACCCCGGCTCGAAACCGGAGCGCCATTCGCCTTCACTCGTTAGTGGACTACCGATATGTACTTACCCGCCGATTTCAACGAGCCTCGTCCCGAAGTCCTCCATGCCCGCATCGCGGAACACCCGTTCGGCACGTTGATTACGCACGGTAAGAGCGGATTGGACGCCAACCATCTGCCGTTCGAGTTGGCCGCGTCAGAAGGCGAACATGGGGTCCTACACGCGCACGTGGCGCGCGCCAATCCGGTCTGGCAGGACGTGGCCGACGGCGACGAGGTGCTCGTCGTCTTCAACGCCGGCAACGCCTACATCTCTCCGAACTGGTATCCGAGCAAACATGAAGCGCATCGGCAGGTACCTACTTGGAACTACATCGTCGTTCACGCGCACGGTCGCATCACGATTCGCGACGATGAGAAATACGTCCGCGGCGTGGTCGCGCGGTTGACGCGAACGCATGAGGCGTCGCAGCCCGAACCTTGGAAGATGGGCGACGCACCGAGCGATTACATCGATACGCTGCTGAAGTCGATCGTCGGCGTGCAGATCGAAATCACGCGCTTGGTCGGCAAGAGCAAGCTCGGCCAAAACAAAGCCGTGCCGGACATTCGAGGCGCCGGGGAGGCGCTCATGGCGCTCGGGCAGACAGAGATCGGCGCGGCGATGCTGGCGGAGGCCGCGCGCAAAGAGGGGTAGCGCGATACCGCTTCACCCATCCGACTGGCTCGGCGAAATACCGGGCAACTGATCATGGCGCGCCCCGCGGAAGCGACAACAATGTGGGGGTACCCCACTCGAGGTTTCGATATGTCCGCCCATGCCCTCTTCTCGGCCAATCTGCTGCTCGCCTATACGGCCTACTTCGTCGGCGCCGCCAGCCCCGGGCCCAGCAACTTGGCGATCATGTCGATCGCAGCCAATCATGGGCGGAAAGCCGCGCTGGCCTTTGCATTCGGCGTGATTTCGGGGTCGATGTTTTGGGCCTCCGTAGCGGCGGTAGGTATTTCCGCCGTGCTGATCGCGTACTCTCACTTCATCGTGGCCATCAAAATGTTCGGCGGCGCCTACCTGCTTTGGCTCGCCTTCAAATCGGGACGTACGGCGCTGGTGTCGACGAGCGGGCTTACGACGTCAAGCGGCCGAACAGAGACGTTCAAGCGCTTGTACCTGCGCGGCGCATTGCTGCATCTGACGAATCCGAAAGCTGTCCTTGTGTGGGTATCCATCGTGGCGCTCTCGTCCAACGGCGCCGGCGCCACGCACGGCGCCGTGATCCCGGGCTGCGCCGTCATCGGATGCATCGTATTTAGCGGCTACGCGTTGGTGTTCTCGATGGACTCGGCTCGACGCTTTTACACGCGGACACGCCGTGCGCTGGAAGGATGTCTCGCCATCGTGTTCGGCGTGGCCGGCATCAGGCTGCTTGGGTGGCCCACCCCGTAAGCCGGCGACACCTCGCGCCGCCCAAGCGCCAAGCACACCCGTCAATTTCGCACCTCACGCTATGTACTCTTCCACGTTTATTTTCAAAGCCGGCCAATACGACGAGGAATTTCATCGTCTGGACGAGCGAGTCGCACAGGCGGCACGCGCAATTGACGGTTATTTGGGCGAGGAGACTTGGGAAAATCCGGGCACCGGCCTGATCCAGAATATCTAATTCTGGGAATCGGAGGAAGCGCTACTGCAGTTGATCCGGCACCCCGCGCATCTTGAAGCGAAGGCCAGACAGAGCCGCTGGCTTGACGGCTATCGCGTAGTCATCGCGAAAGTGCTGCGGGAGTACGGCGACGGCCGCTTGGCACCGCGTTGAGCCGCCGTGCAAAAAAAACCTTGACGAGCCGAGGCTGGTCAGGGTTTTTTACTTGGAGGCGCGAGCCGGAGTCGAACCGGCCTACACGGCTTTGCAGGCCGCTGCATAACCGCTTTGCTATCGCGCCGAAAGCGTATTGAAGCATGTTGCCCGGAGTATCCACGCAGCGTGGCTGCGAGACATCCGGCTGCTCAGTTCAGCGAGCCGACGTGGGCCGCTAAACAAAAAGGGAAGCTTAGCTTCCCCTATACCTGGAGCGGGAGACGAGTCTCGAACTCGCGACCTCAACCTTGGCAAGGTTGCGCTCTACCAACTGAGCTACTCCCGCGTAT